>CAJHXL010000031.1_pt1 | contig 23014 bp, 18 predicted proteins | sample 9198601 | NCBI WGS metagenome assembly CAJHXL01 (sample SAMEA7708277, study PRJEB35096) | sediment metagenome | biome: marine neritic benthic zone biome [ENVO:01000025]; feature: sediment [ENVO:00002007]; material: shallow marine sediment [ENVO:03000034] sea grass bed [ENVO_01000059] ...
CCCTAAGAACTAAGTTAGCTTCTGTCTCTGCAATTTGCATGCAAGATGGAAATTATTTTAGTGTTTAGGACGCTCTGATTGTCTTTGGGGCTTAAGCCCCCTCCCCTGCAAAATAAGTTAAAGATTTTCGCTGTAAGAATTATGCGATATAGAATTTATTTTGGGTTGTCTGAAATTTCTTTTGGTTCTGGGGCTAACGCCTCCTCCCCGCAATAACCAATTTACATTAAATGACGGCAATCCCCTTGCAGTCCCAAATAAAAAACCAGCCTGCATCAGATTGCTGAATTCAATATATAAGGTCCTTCAGCCTCTCCCGGGACTATGCTTCTAACAAAGAATTCATTTCCTTCTTCATTGAAATACAATAACTTAAAATCATTGTTCCCCAGTGTTACTTTGCATGCGGCACCGACTGTATCAAATGGGAAGGTGATATTGGAGATGGGTATTAAATCCCTTCTTCCTGTCCACTTTCGGGTGATGGTAACGCCGGTTTCAATTTCTTAAATAGTTTATAAAATCGAGGATTTCTCTCGGTTCGGTCGTACTTTTGTCCTGTGGAATTACTAAGTAATAAAAAGATCATCCTCTTCGACGGTGTCTGCAATTTGTGTAATAATTCGGTGCTCTATGTCATAAAGCGAGATAAAAAGGACATTTTTGTCTTTGCTTCTCTTCAAAGTGATATAGGTCAGAAATTCATAAATGAAAGGGGTATTGATACGAAGAAAACAGATTCCATAATTCTTCTGGAACCCGGTGTTGCCTATTACACCAAATCATCCGCAGCACTAAAGATAGCTAAGGAATTCGGAGGCGGCTGGAAGCTTCTGGGCATTTTTGAATGGATCCCTACTCCTATCCGGGATTTCTTTTACGATATTATTGCGAGAAATCGATATAAATGGTTTGGCAAGCGCGACACCTGTATGATCCCCACTCCCAAACTGCAGGAGAAGTTTCTCGCTGTCTGATCAAGAAACTATTTTAAATTGTCAAGAATAAAATCAAGGGTATCGTTATCTATACTTTTATGCTCAAAGGCATAATTAGTATGGGTTATTTCCTTTGCCAGACCTAATCCCTGCAAGTATTTGATCTCTTCCTCATAGTGCAAGGCAACTTTTCCGCTGAGCATGTTGTCCATAGACTCACCATTCTTATACCTGCGGTAGATCTTTTTCAGTCCGCTCAGGTATAATCTGTCCTTGGTAAATCCACCTCCCCTGTGTGCTCTAAGTGTAATGGTAAAAGCATCATTTCTATTCAGCTTATAGGTGCCATGAATCAGGTCGAACGTATCTGAAAAACTGTAACCTTTAATTAAACTATCTGATGCTAAAACTCTGTAGGATAATTCTTTGAGTCTTCTCAAAGTTAAAGCCCCGCTCATGTATTCACTAAATACTGACAGGCCTTCCTGGGTTTCAACATTCTTGGGAAATCCGTGGGAAAAGATTTTTAGTGGTTGTAGCAGACCATTAAAAGTTGTCACCAAATGAACCCCTATTTCGTGATTGGCCAGGGTCAATAACTGGTTCTTGCTAAAAGTAGTATTCCTCTTGATCAATAAGGCCTGCCTGGCATTACTGACCATAGCCTCGGCAGAGAGATTTGTCGAGAAATAGATGTTTAATGGAAAATCGTATTGCTGAGCAAAGTCTTCAAAATAGGCTTTAGCCTCTTCAGGGGTAAAGACCTTCTCCATATCAGCAGACGGTGGTTCATCCTCATAATGCAATATGAATTTAGCATTCTGAACATCCTTCTCAGTGGGTGTCCCGTACACCCTCAATGAATTATAATAGAATTCCTTACCCTTACCAATAGTTTCTATACACTGTACCATATTGGCATAGTGATAGATAATATCGGTATACAATTGTCTGATCTGTTCGTCTTTGATACGTTCCAGCCGTTGTGAAAAGAAAAGCCTGTGAAGTTTGTAGGGATCAAACTTTAACTTGGGGTATTTGAATTCAGGTTCCTGCTTGTACTTCGAGCTGAAAAATCGTTGTTTTTCCTTTTCGATGTTGAGCGGGTTAACGTAACTCAATAATTCGATGCGCCTGACCAGCCTGTCGAGATTGGCATCAATTTCGAAAAGAGGTGCGTATTCAGTTTGAAGTTCGAGTTCCCGTTTATCCCCGATCATAGTTTTTTGTCGTGAAATTCTTCGACCTGCAAAGGTATCAATTCTTTTAGATGTTCCTCTACTGATCGGACAACTTCCGGATAAATAATTCCACTGTGTTCATCGCAATAGACCTTGGCAATTTCAGTGGCCAGAACCAATGTGTTTTCAAAGTGCCGGGTAATGTATCCCAGAAAATAACCTTTACCGTAAAACGTATTGTTGACAGCCGATGTGGAGCCTATTCCATTGGGGAGATCCATTTTGGAAAGTCGCTCCTTCCATGCCTCTACAATACCCCCATATCTTTCGTTATCTATTTGTGTTGTACCCAAATTCCAGACCGGAACCTCCCTGTCCCAGCGTTTCCAGTTATAACTGTGCATATCAAATACAATAGCCCTGCTATACTTCTCTTCAATCTTTCGTACAAGTGCATGGGTAACTTCATAAAAGGCTGAATGCTTAGACATGCTGTGATCCTTTTCCTGGTTTGCAAGCGGTTCTTTCCACAACCTCTTGCCCCACGCGTCCTCGTAGATTGCATTTTCCGGTCCCCGGTTTAAGTCGTATTCGAATCTACTATCACAACCGGCGATCACCACCGGGTGAGAGCGCACCATCTCCTTGGTACACGGATCTTCTTCATACCATCTTTCGTATTCAGTATGCAAACAATTTTCCCACAATGATTTACGAAACTGATTCCCATCATGCACAGCACCACATATATATGGTGCATATTCACTTATCTTGATGGTAAAGGAATAGTCATCTGAAACAGCCTCGAAAGGAGTTTCAGATTCAATTTTATCAATGATATCTTTGACGGATAATTTAAGCATTCTCAACTTCGCTGCGTAGCCTGGAACGACGGTCAAAAGCCTGTAACTTGTCTACGACCTTGCTCTCAATGAAATCGATAATCTTGGTTTGGATCTTTGTCTTATAAGCTTTGTTCATGTAAGTGATACCACCTGGCGACATTACATTCACCTCAACCAGCTTACCTCCTATTACATCAATACCTACAAAATATAGTCCGTCATTTACTAATTTGGGTCCTATTTGCTTGCATAGGGCCTTTTCTATCTTGCTCAGACTGTGCTTTGCAACAGAACCGCCAGCAGAAACATTGGATCTGTGATCCCCGGATCCCGGAATACGGCGCATGGCACCTATGGGTTCCCCATTGAGCAGTAGAATGCGGACATCGCCCTGATCGGCCCCTTCAATATAATCCTGGAGTATGACATAATTGGAACTGCCATCAGAATTGGTTACATAAAAGTCTAAAAGGGACTTAATATTATTCATTGCAGACTTCTCTATAAGGATTACTCCAGAACCTCCAAAACCATTGAGAGGTTTGAGTATCATTTTGTCTGCTTTGGAATCATTGATCTGCTGTACCAGGTATTCTTTGTTCTTCGAGACGTGAGTAGCTGGTATAATGTTGCTATGGGCATCCCCGAATGCAGCCGTATACAACTTGTTATTAGCTTCCCTCAGTCCCTGAAGAGAATTTACTATGAAAACATCGTCTTTCACCGAATCAAGAAAATTGAGCATAATGGGATCTAAAGGCGGTTCAGCTCGCATAAAAATTACATCAAAGCCCGCTAAAGGAAGCATCTCTCCCCTGGTTGTCACATGCTTGTAAAAACTCTTCTGATTCCCCGGCACCTTTTCCATCCTGTTCAAAACAGTACAGAAGGCGTTGGTGACACTATTTCTGATCGTCAGGTTGGCAGGTGTGCAAATGGCAATGCCATGGTTCCTCCTGGCGCATTCATGTATTAGTGACAGACTACTGTCATTCTCCGGATCAATCTTTTCCCAGGGATACATTAAGAAACAAATATTCATTGCATTTTGGTTTATATTATCCAATGTCAGTTTTGCCTATTCTATCATAAGGTTGAGTTCGCAGTAAAAAGTTAAGAGTAATTCGTTAATTAGCCAACTATTTAATTGTTTAAGCTTATTTAACCTGTTCGTAGTATTTGTCCCAGTCCTCCACATGAGGCTCCCCAAGCTTACCCACAGATTTAGCCACTGCCATAGATACCGTGGCATCGCCAGTGATATTAACAACCGTCCGGCACATGTCTAAAGGCCTGTCAACTGCAAAAATCAGGGCTAGGGCCACCGGATAAAGATCTGCCGGAAATCCGATAGCTTCAAGAACTATTACCAACATTACCATACCAGCACCTGGAACTGCCGCAGATCCGATGGATGCGAGCAAGGCAGTTAAAATAATAGCCAACTGGTTGGCAAAGCCCAAGCCTTCCGGCCATAATACCTGCATGATGAATACGGCGGCCACTCCCTGGTACAGACTGGTGCCGTCCATATTTATGGTAGCACCTACCGGTAAAACAAAACTGGAAACCTCCTTGTCCACACCTATATGCTCCTCCACTCTTTCCATAGTGACGGGTAAGGTAGCAGCACTAGAGCTTGTTGAAAATGCCAGGAGTTGAGCCGGACTTATCTTTTTCAGGAACCAGAATGGATTTTTACCTGTATATGTGGCGACAACTATTGTATAGAAAACGATCATTAAAATCAACCCGAGAACCACAACCCCTGAATATTTTAGTAAGGCCAATAGCAGTTCCGGGTCACTGGATGATACTACAACACCGGCCAAGAGCGCGAATACTGCATATGGTGCAATAAGCATAATAAGGTCGACCATCTTTAATACCACATCATTCAACGAATCAAAAAACCGTTTCAATGGTTTGGCACGTTTTTCTCCAATGAGCAACATAGATATCCCGAATATGATAGTAAAGACTATAACCTGTAGCATTAATCCATTGTCTGCAAATGCTTTAAACGCATTGTCCGGAACCATATCTTCAAGGAATTGCAGTGGTCCTCTCTCCTTTTGTGCGGTAGCTTGTTCCAACTTAGAGGTGACCCCGGCATCCGTTGCATACGTCTCCGATAGCTTGGTTATAGTGCTCTCCGCAATACCATCACCAGGCTTTAAGATATTTACAAGGATCAGGCCTATTGATATTGCCACAATAGTTGTGCCTATATAAATACCAATCGTGCGCAAACCAATGTTGCGGAACTTGGAAATGTCCTTGAGATCCGAAATGCCTTTGATAAGAGAAGCTATTATCAAGGGTATTGCAATAAGTTTTAGCAACTTCACAAAAATATTGCCAAATGGCTGGATCCAATCTTCTACAAGTCCTGCTCCCCAATCCGGATACGTCATTACAAATCCGAATACAATGCCCAGGATCATTCCGATCAATATTTTCCAATGAAGTTCGAGTCTCCGCATAAATCTGAATTTGGGCCGAAAGATAAGCTTTTGCCATCAATTACCCATAGCCAGGGAGCGGTCCTAATAAAGAAAAAAGTTTCTTCCGGACTTCTTACAACTTACTCGTGACTTTGGAAAGTTTAGTCTAAGGATTCAGTTTAATAGTCCTGTTCAACAGTGCAAAATCTGCAAGCACCAGAGCTGCCATGGCTTCCACTATCGGCACGGCCCTGGGCACAACACAGGGATCGTGTCTGCCCTTTCCCTGCGCCTGAACCTTGTTTCCCTTGGAATCTATGGTTTCATAGGCTTGAATCAGGGTTGCAACCGGTTTAAATGCGACCTTGAAATGAATATCCATGCCATTACTTATTCCCCCCTGGACACCTCCGCTGTTATTCGTTTTTGTGCTCCCATCGCTGTTGAACTGGTCGTTGTGTTCACTGCCCTTCATCTGTACACCGGCAAATCCGCTGCCGAATTCAAAACCCTTGACAGCATTGATAGAAAGCATGGCTTTGCCCAGTTGGGCGTGGAGCTTATCAAATACAGGTTCTCCAAGTCCGACTGGAATATTTCTGATGACACATGAGATAACCCCGCCTATGGTATCTCCTTCTTTTCTGATAGACTTGATATAAGCCTCCATTTCCTCAGCTGTTTGAGGATCAGGACATCGTACGGCATTAGTTTCCGTTTTGCCAAGGTCTAATTCATCATAGGACTTTTGAAGTGTTATATCGCCTACCTGAGAAACATAGGCATTAAAACTGATATCTTTCAATACTTGTTTGGCTATGGCGCCTGCTACTACCCGGCAGGCCGTTTCGCGCGCAGATGACCGCCCGCCTCCGCGATAGTCACGCAGCCCGTACTTTTTGTCATAGACGTAATCTGCATGGGAAGGCCTGTATGAATCTTTTATATGGGAATAGTCCCTGGATTTCTGGTTCTTGTTGTGAATGACAAAACCAATTGGCGTTCCAGTGGTCACTCCCTCGAATATTCCTGAGTAAAAGTCTACCTCGTCGTCTTCTTTTCGTTGGGTAACTATGGCAGACTGGCCGGGCTTTCGGCGTTCCATCTCTTTTTGAATGGCATCTAAATCGAGGGTAAGTCCGGCCGGACAGCCGTCAATGATACCTCCAATCGCGGGGCCATGTGATTCCCCAAAGGTGGTAAGTTTGAAGATTGTTCCAAAACTGTTGCCAGCCATATCATATGATTTTGACTCATTTCTGATTCTTTGAGCCAGATTAAGGGTCAAAGATAGACCTTAAACCAAACCCTGCCAAAAACGGGAAAACTTAATGCTTGCTTAACACAAGCCTGAGTAAGTTTTACAATTCTTAACCTTGGATTTATCTAATGTTGATCTTGGGTTTAAACGAAATTATACCTATAGGTCTAATTTTACAATAAAATAAGGGTATTGAGAAAACGACGAATAGATGTAGCCGTAATTTCTGACGTGCATTTAGGTACTTACGGTTGCCACGCCGATGAATTGATCGCCTATCTCAACAGTATAAAACCTAAGAAGCTCATTCTTAATGGGGATATTGTAGATATATGGCAATTCAACGAGAAGTACTTTCCCGCTTCCCATCTCAAGGTGCTCAAAAAGTTTATCAACATGGCCCTGAACGGTAGCGAAGTAATTTATATAGCAGGAAACCATGACGAAATGCTGAGGAAATTCGGGGAGATTCGCATAGGTAACTTTCAGCTTACCAACAAACTGTTGATGGAACTGGACGGTAAAAAGGCATGGATCTTCCACGGGGATGTTTTTGATGTATCAATAACTCACGCTAAATGGCTGGCTAAGCTGGGTGGATACGGTTACACATTGCTGCTATGGACCAACAGGCAACTAAATAAAATTTCTCAGCGCCTTGGTAAAGGCAAGTTTTCACTTGCCAAGAGAGTAAAGAAGGGTGTGAAAGGAGCTGTGAAATACATCAACAACTTCGAAAAGACGGCCACAGACCTGGCCATAGAAAAAGGTTATGATTACGTGATTTGTGGTCATATCCACCAACCCAAGAAAGAAATTCGCGAAAATAGAAATGGGAAAACCATGTATCTCAATTCAGGAGATTGGGTTGAGAATTTAACGGCCCTTGAATATTCTTTCAAACGCTGGAAGATCTATCAGTACAATAGCGATAAACTTTCTGCATTCTACGCAGACGAAGAGCTAAAAGAGATGGATATGAACGATTTGATCACCTCCATGCTTGAGCTCAAAGCCAAAAATGATCTTAAAACTGAAAAAGACGGCGAATCAGTGGAGGAGTAATGCTTCTTTCATGATGCTCACCGGATGCAGGGCTTTCCTGCCCGTACCGTCAAATATCTGATGCCTGCAGCTCGTACCATTAGCAGCGATTGTAGTTGACTGATCTGATCTGTTAACCGCTGGGAAAAGACTCAAACCTCCAATCTTCATACTCAAATCGTAGTGTTCAGCTTCATACCCGAATGATCCTGCCATTCCACAACAACCTGAACTTATGATAGAAACTCTATAATTAACAGGTAAATTAAGAATGTCAAAACTTACTTTTTGGTTTGATAAGGCCTTTTGATGACAATGGGCATGGATCTTTATTTCTCTATCAGCACTGGTAAATTGGCTACTACTGATCTTTCCTTTCTCAATTTCCTTAGCCAGATATTCCTCTGCCAGAAAGCTCTGCCCGCTCAATTGTTCAATTACTCGTTCCTCTAAGCCAAAACGCTTGTATTCATCTCTGAAAGTCAGGATGGCAGAGGGTTCCAGACCAATTATGGGCGTCCCCTGCGCTATGTGATCTTTGAGCTTTTGAAGATTCCTGGTAGCCAGTGATCTGGCTTGTTTTAAAAATCCTTTGGAAAGGTAAGTACGGCCAGAATCTGCAAACACAAGTTCAATGTCATAGCCTAACCCTGCAAAGAGATCAATAGCATCCTTGCCCAATTCAATATCCCAGTATCGTGTAAATTCATCGATCAAGATGACTACTTTACCAAGCTCTTTATTTATCTTATATTTAGAGCCTTGCAGATATTTATTAAAATTAAAAGATGAAACAATAGGCAGCTGGCGTTCTGGTGCAACTCCCATGATTTTTTTAATGGTACCTCCCAGTAATCCAGACCTGAATATGCTATTGGAGAGTCCGGGGAAAATACTGGCTATAGCATTGAGTTTACCATTATAGGCAAACAGTTTGTTTTTAAGCGTATAGCCGTTAGCTTCCTGATACTGATATTGAAATTCGGCTTTTAGAGTTGCAACGTCCACATTGCTCGGGCATTCACTGGAACAGGCCTTGCAGCTAAGACAAAGATCAAAAACATCTTTCAACACTTCAGAGTCAAATTTGTTTTTCCTGGCTGATTGGGTCAGTACTTCTCTCAGTGCATTGGCCCTGGCTCTCGTGGTGTCTTTTTCCTCTTTGGTGCCCTGATAACTTGGACACATTGCACCTTGTGACAGATGGGTTTTTCTGCAGTCACCACTACCGTTACACTGTTCGGCCGCTCTCAAGATTCCTTCACTGTCCGAAAAATCTAACAATGTGTCTATTTCGGGTTCTTCCCTGCCTACTTCATAGCGAAGGGACTCGTCCATCGGGTAAGCATCTACAATTTTACCCGGATTGAAAATTCCTTTCGGATCAAATATCGATTTTACCTTCCTGCACAGCTCATAATTGTTTTCCCCTAGCATCATAGGGATAAATTCTGCCCTGACAATTCCATCTCCGTGTTCGCCGCTAAAAGAGCCCTGATATTTCTTTGTAAGCTTCGCAACCTCCGTAGTGATGGATCGAAATAAGCTTACATCCCCAGGCTCCTTAAGATTCAGAATTGGCCTGAGGTGAAGTTCACCAGCACCGGCGTGGGCATAGTAAACTGCCTTCTGATCAAAATTATCCATTATGGATGTGAACTCTTCGATAAAATCTTTCAAATCGTCGATCGCCACGGCAGTATCCTCGATACATGCCACAGCTTTGCGATCTCCCACCATGTTCCCCAGCAATCCCAGTCCGGCCTTCCTCAGTTCAATGGCTTTTGGAATATCAGCGGAGTCCAGAATAGGGTGTGCATAACTGTTTCCAGAGCTTTCAATAGTCCGGAGAAGTGCGTCTATTTGGGTTTGAAGACCTTCTTTAGTCTCATCCCTCAACTGAAGCATCAACAATGCAGCGGGATCCCCCTCTACAAAAAAGCGATTGGCCAGCTGTGCCCTGTTATTCTTTGTACAGTCCAGGATCACCTTATCCATCATTTCACACAAATGAAGTTGATGTTCCATGAGCGGGGCCACATCCGCAAGGCATTTTGATAAGGTATCGTAGTGCGTAACAATCATGGCTGTTTCCCTGGGAGGTAGAACATCCAGCTTTAAAGTAATTTCAGTGCTGAAGGCTAAGGTGCCTTCACTACCACATAGCAGATTACATATATTAAAGTCATGGTTGCCTTCCTGAAATAGTCCGGATTCAACCAGGGAATCCAAGGCATAGCCGGTATTTCTTCGATGTATGATCTTCTTGGGATATTCCTTAATTATTTCCTCCCGCACTCCAGGAGCATCCAGAGCCTCATAAATTTTCCTGTAAACCTCTCCTTCCATTGAGCTGGCAGCGCTCTTTTGCCTGAAAAGCTCTTTGGATACGGGTTTGAAATGAGCTGATGAGCCATCGGATAAAATAGCTTTTATTGCAAAGACCTTATCTCTGGTAACTCCATATTGAATTGAAGTAGTACCACTTGAATTATTCCCTACCATCCCTCCAATCATGCAACGGTTGGAGGTAGAGGTATTAGGTCCGAAAAACAAGCCATGAGGTTCCAGGTACTGATTCAGCTCATCCCTGATCACCCCTGGTTGTACCCTGACTAATCGGTTTTCAATATCCAGGTCGAGAATCCTTGTAAAATATTTGGAAACATCTACAATAATCCCATCGCCCACACATTGACCTGCCAGGGAGGTGCCCGCCGTCCTGGGGATGATGCCAAGCTGGTGATCACTCGCAAACAAGATCAGCTTTTCAATGTCAGCCTCAGTTTTGGGGTACACCACCGCCAAGGGTAGTTTCCTGTAAACCGATGCATCTGTGGCATAGATCGCTTTATTGAGCAGATCCGTATGGATACTACCTTCGAGATCAGCCTGCAGTTTCGAGAAATCTATTTTATCCAAGGAAGGGCAATTTTAGGCGCAAAATTAAGTTTTTAATAGTTGAGAACCATGGATACCCCATCCATATATTAAAGTCGGAACCTATGAGATACTTGAAACTGATTCTACTTTTCTTTCTAATCTTTACCGCTACCGGGCTCTTTGCCCAAAACATCTCTGACAATGCATTAGGGCTTCGCCTTGGCGATAGCGATGGTTTTGGTGCCGAGATCTCTTACCAGCGCCTGCTAAACCGCTACAACCGCGTTGAAATCGATTTTGGCTGGAGAGATAGTCGGGATTACGATGCCTTTAAGCTGGCCGGCATTTACCAGTGGGTACACCATATTGATGGTAATTTTAACTGGTACTGGGGTGTTGGCGGTGGCTTTGGAAGTGTTGATTTTGAACCTATTCCAGGTGCGGGTGGTGGCGATCCCATCGAACCGGATGGTGGTTTATTCGTATTTCTGGCCGGAGATATTGGGGTGGAATACGATTTCGATATTCCCCTACTGCTTTCACTGGACATTCGCCCTGAAATTGGAATAATCGGTTATGACGATTTTAGTGATAATTTCGATTTCGATATCGCGCTCGGTATCCGATACCAATTCTGATGGCCTTTTAACAGGTTAACTTCATTTAAGCTTATGTTAAGGACTTTTTATATTCTTCCTGATATAGGTACATTTGCGCATCTTTAAAAGATGATTATATGAAACGATTTCTTGCTTTTGCCATAATAGCACTGATATTAACCGCTTGTAGTTCGGAACAGGCAGGCTTTACCCTCAGTGGTCAATTAGACGGTGTTGTGGCCGATGGCACTTCAGTTTATTTGCGAAAGAGCGGTGAAAAAAACCAGGCCGTAGATGTGGATACCACCGAAGTACTTCAGGGTTCTTTCCAATTTCAGGGTAATCAAGAAAGCCCGGAGCTTCACTATATCGTAATAGAGCATTTAAATGGTACCATTCCCGTAGTATTGGAGAATGGCAGGATTAACGTAAGTGCTCAAAAAGATAGTATTAGCAGTGCAAAGATTGGAGGAAGCCTTCAGAATGATCTCTTCTCAGACTTTCTTGATGGATCCAGAGAACTGACGTACAAGGCGCAGACCATGAACAGGGATATGCGGAATGCAACAGCCGTAAGGGATACTGCTGTGATGAATGCACTCCGGGAAGAGTATTTTGAACTGCAGGAAGAAGCAAAAAGTTTTGAATTAGACTTTGCAACCGAAAATCCCAATGCTCTGATATCCGCCTTGATCATTGCTAAAGCACAGATTACCAAAACACTTCCTGACGATGAGATCAAAACCATGTATGACGCACTGACACCTGAGATTCAGGAAACCACGGTGGGAAAGGACATAAAAACTAAGCTGGATAACGGGGCCAAGACTTCTATTGGTGCCAAGGCTCCTAACTTTTCAGCACCAACTCCTGAGGGACAACAACTGGCATTGACCGATGTGCTTGGAAAAGCCACCATTGTCGATTTCTGGGCTGCCTGGTGCAAACCCTGCAGGGTTGAAAATCCAAACGTGGTTCGTGTTTATAACAAATACAAAGAACAGGGCTTAAGCATTTTGGGCGTTTCACTTGACAGGAGAGCCGAAGATTGGAAAAAAGCAATCGCCGACGATGGCCTTGAATGGCACCATGTTTCTAATGTCCAATATTTTGACGAGATCGCGGCGCTCTATAATGTAACCGCTATTCCGGCAACCTTTATCCTGGATGAAAATGGGGTTATTGTAGCGAAGAACCTACGCGGACCAGCCCTTGAAGCGAAGATATCTGAAATGCTTCAATAACTTAACAGACTTGTATAAAAGAAAAAAGCCCTTGTAAAAAGGGCTTTTTTTATTAGAATTTGTTCCTTACGTCGTCAAAGTTTCCTGTGATGGTAACATCGCCATTTCTGCGAACGCTGCCAAAGATGTTGACTACGGAGTTCTCGCCAATAAATTCCAATGTGGTACCATCGTTTAGGATGAGGTCTCCATAGATCGTCAGATCACCTTCCACCCTGAAGGTGCTACCCTCATCCAGCGTTATATTCCTTCTGCGGTTATTTCTTCCAACTACGAGTGTTCCATACATTTCAAAAAGTGCATCGTCTTTGATACTCACGTTGTTTCTAACGGTCCATGATCCACATAATAAGAGACTTCCGCTATTGGTAATATTGTTTAATCGCTTACTGTCGTTATAACCTATGGATTGATTGCTGTTAACGATCATCTTACTGCTGCCGTTGTATCTTGTTAATCCGGCACAACTATCGGCAAGAGTTTGTGAAGGCTTGTTGAGCTTAATGATCTGAAGCCCTTCCCTGCCGGATGCAGCAAAAATATAATCGTCTTTTGAGGCCACGTAATTGATGGACCCTTCCAGTTGAATAATACCAAATAGGTCTGTACCTGTACCCACATCTTCCGAAAGGCAAAGCCCCGCAGCACCATTGGCCATCAGTAATACGTTGTCGTTGGAAGCGACGGCATTGGTTACAATATCGCCGGATTCAGCACTCTCAGGATTCAATAGTATAGGGATATATTCTAAAAGAGCACCGGTTGAATAACTGTAAACACCTGCTCCATTGGAAGCCTCGGCCACCACAATTTTGTCTCCGTCAAAATCGAGAGACTTTTTGGTAAAGTCACCAAAATTTGTACTGATAGGTATTTCTTTAATGACCTGGAGATTAGCGTCCATCACAGTCACTCCTGTACCCGCGTCTAATATGGCAACCCTGTCACCATCAAAGGCCAGTGATCTCAGGTCTGAAAAAGGAAGTTCATCCTGGATCTGCAAATCGGATTGCGAATATGATGTCAGGGACCCGTCTTTGCCACTGGTAACCCATACCAGGCCATCCTTGATAAAAATATCATTGGCATTAAAACCTTGTTGGAAACCATAGGATATCCCTGCTCCCAGATTGAACCTTCCTCCAGATGCCTGAAGCTTGGCAATAAAAGAGTTGGAAGTAGCCCTTGAAGATTGTTCAGCGTCTACGCCTCCGGCCACATACACATATCCACCGTGGTATACCACTGCGTTCATGTCGGCATTTAAATAGAAGACCCTAGAGGTCACCCTGGGGTTAGTCGGATTTGCAATGTAAATAATATCAATGGCACCGAAGTATTCCTCACCTACTGTATTATAAGATACATAGGCATAATTTCCTTCGATATAAACATGGGATGCAGTCAATTCCCCTTTCCCCTGATATACAGGAGCGCGCACCTGGGCGACAAGGGTCAACGGATAATCTCCTGCAAGTTCATCATTGCTTTTTGCAAATTTGCCGGAGATATTCTCTTCCTCTAAGATGTCGAGTACACCCGACATGTCATAGGAAATACTGTTTTGTAAAATGGTTTCGCTCGATTCAAGAACTACATCTTCTTGTAAGTCGTCTACATAGATGGTAGTCTCATCAGAACAGGCATTCAAAAAAAGAAAAGCCCCAAGAGCTATTTGGGAGAACTTCTTGAGCATAACGGTTATAGTTTAATAGATTTGGTAATATGGGAACGCCAAATTAAGCCATATGGTATGGAATAGCGCCTATTTTTTCGATGAAATGCAGGTATTGCCAGGGAATACTATTAAAAATAAACAGGTAATAGACTGTAAAGTAATCCCTACAAGAAGAAAAATCAAATCTTTCCTGTCTTTTCAAGTATGAACAGGATCACAATTGGAATGGCCAGCAGAATAACCATTAAGGTCTCTGTTATGATAAGATCCGGTTTAAAGAGAAGTGTCACTACATAACCCCCCACTGCTCCTCCGAAATGCGCTGTATGCCCTATATTACCTACTCTGTTCTTCATCCCATAAATGGAATACAGCATATAGGCAATTCCAAGAATATAGGCAGGAATTGGTATTGGAATAAACATTATGAAGAGTTTCATACTCGGTTGTAACAGTATGGCCGCATATAATATCCCGGTTACCGCACCACTCGCACCAACAGCACTGTAATAAGGTTCATTGCGGTGAAACGACAAGGCCAGTAAACTTCCTGCAAGAAGGCTGATGAAGTAAATGATCAAAAATTTCGGTGCCCCGAACCAGTTGATCACTACATCGGCAAAAAAATAAAGAGTGAGCATGTTGAGGAACAGATGAGCAAAATCTACATGGAGGAAACCCGATGTGAGCATACGCTCCCTTTGTCCTGAACGAATAGCGCTGATATTGAATTTATAGCGTTCAAAAAAAGAATTATCATTGAAACCGCGAAGGGATACCAGTACATTTGCCGCGATGATGCCTATAGTGTAAAGGTCGATATTCATTTACCCGCTTATCTTATTAAGCGCCAAATATAGCTATATTTGCTCATAGTTTACACTTGCATGCAGCTGCTGGTCTATATTATTTCCTACCCGATTTTATGGTGTATCGCATCACTTCCTTTCCGGTTGTTTTACGCCTTTTCAGATTTCATATTTTTTATGTTGTATCGCGTAGCGCGGTACAGGCGGAAGGTAGTCCGGGAAAACCTGGAGCTGGTTTTTCCCGCAAAAGATCCGGCAGAATTAGATGTCATTGAGAAGCACTTCTACGGTCATATGTGTGATGTTTTTATGGAAACAATAAAAACTCTGAGACTCAGGCAGGACGAGCTGGAAAAACGCTATAAGATCGCGAATCCCGAACTGCTGACCCAATTGGAAAAACATAAATCTGTATTGCTGCTCATTCCCCACTACGGGAACTGGGAATGGAGTATAATCATCAACATATATCTTCAGAGCAGGGGTTACGCCATCTATCAAAAGATCGGGAACAAATATTTTGACGCCCTGATTAAGAGGATACGGGCAAAATGGAACACCACATTACTGCATCAAAAAGAGATGGTCCGAACCATACTAAGAAACGAAAAGGAGGGTATAAGATCTGTCTACGGAGTAGTAAGTGATCAATCACCACAGCGCCACCGCACACGTTACTGGAGGCCATTTATGGGCATTACTGTGCCGGTTTTTGAAAGTCCCGAATTGCTCGCCAGAAAGTTTGACCTGGCTGTGTTATTCACCAGGATCCGCAAGGTTAAAAGGGGGTATTACGAATTGGAATTCGTTCAGATCACCGAAGCAGGCTCTGCTACTGCGCCGCATGAGATCACAGACAAATTTTTCGATCTCACAGAGACTTCTATCCGGGCAGAACCTTCGTTATATCTATGGACTCACAAAAGGTGGAAACACCGCGATAAGGTTCCGGAAGAATTCAGAACGACGCGTTGATCAATTCAGTCGTGCCACGTCCTTGATTTCCCCAATTATCTTATCTGCGAGAGAATCAGCTTCCTGCTGAGACCCTGCCTCCGTATATATGCGGATTATTGGTTCTGTGTTAGACTTTCTAAGGTGTACCCAGCTCGTAGGAAAATCGATTTTGACGCCGTCAACGGTGCTTATATCTTCACCTTGGTAATTCTCGGTCATTTTGTCCAGAATACCATCCACATTAAGATCAGGAGTTAATTGTATCTTTTTCTTGCTCATGTAATAGGCCGGATATGTATTTCTCAATTCGCTGACCGTACCGTCAAAATCCGAAAGGAGCATTAAAAAAAGTGCTGTTCCCACTAAAGAATCCCTGCCGTAATGACTCTCGGGGTAGATAATACCACCATTTCCTTCTCCGCCAATGACTGCATTATTCTGTTTCATTTTCACCACTACATTCACCTCACCCACAGCTGAGGCTTCGTATGTTCCTCCGTGCTTTTGGGTAATGTCTCGCAAGGCGCGGGATGAGCTTAGGTTAGATACCGTATTGCCCGGGGTCTTCCCCAGAACATAGTCTGCACAAGCCACCAGGGTGTATTCCTCTCCAAACATCTCTCCTTGGTCCGTAATAAAAGCAAGCCGGTCTACATCGGGGTCTACAACAATTCCAAAATCGGCATTTTCCCTGACCACCAACTCGCAGATATCGGCAAGGTGTTCTTTTAAAGGTTCAGGATTATGTGGGAAATGGCCATTTGGCTCACAGTAGAGCTCCACCACTTCTACGCCCAGTGCTTTGAGTAATTGGGGTATGGCAATACCACCGGTAGAATTTACGCCATCTACAACTATCTTAAAGCCCTGTTTACGGATGGTTTCTTCATCTACCAGATTCAGCTTCAAAACTTCCTGAATATGTCGATCTATGTAATCTGATTTTTTTTCAATCTGCCCCAGGTCGTCGACTTCCGCAAACAGGAAATCTTCCTTCTCGGCGAGATCGAGAATTATTCCCCCCTGCTCTCCGTCCAGGAATTCACCTTTGCTATTGAGCAATTTGAGAGCATTCCATTGTTTGGGATTATGGCTGGCTGTGAGGATAATGCCCCCATCTGCATTTTCCAACGGAACTGCGATCTCAACAGTCGGTGTGGTGGATAGTCCCAGATCAATAACATCAATACCTAATCCGGAGAGAGTGGCGACAACCAGATCCTGGATCATCTGACCCGATATACGGGCATCCCGTCCCACGACCACCTTAAAGCGGTCTTTTGACATGGCATTTTTTAGCCATGTACCATAAGCCGCTGCGAATTTGACAGCGTCAATTGGTGTTAAGTTGTCACCGGTTTGGCCTCCAATAGTTCCTCTGATCCCGGAAATAGATTTGATTAGCGTCATATGGCTGGATAAAGTTTTTGCAAATATAAACGTCTTCTAAAGAAACAAAAGGGACATATTTGTAATTTGGAACAGAAGATTCCTTAAACTCGCATAATGAATTTTCTTGCACACATATATCTTTCATTCAATGACGATGAAATAACCATTGGGAATTTCATTGCAGATAATATCCGCAGTAAGAATTATTCCCATTTGCCGGTCAAAGTGCAAAAAGGAATTATACTCCACCGTGAAATTGACACCTATACCGATTCTCATCACATACCCAAGATAAGCAGTAAGCGTCTGCATGCCAATTACAGTCATTACAGTCGTGTTATAGTGGATATTTTTTACGATCACTTTCTGGCCAGAAATTGGGGGCAGTATTGTGATGTTCCCCTGGATATTTATGTGGATCGCTTCTACGATCTATTGGAAAACAACTACGAGATCTTACCGGATAACACAAGGCACATGATGCCGTATATGATTGCGGATAACTGGCTTTTAAACTATGCACAACTCGATGGAATAGCCAGAGTATTGAATGGTATGAACCGGCGAACTAAGAATAAAAGTAAAATGAATTTTGCAATTCACGATCTTGAATCACATTACACAGACTTCGAATCTGAATTCACCAACTTCTTTGAAGAATTAACTATCTTTTCCAAGCAGAAATACTTGTCTCTATGCGAAGAATAATTTGGCTTTTTATAATACCGCTTTGGTTCGGGTGTAAAGAAATACCGGCAGATCCAACAGGTTTGGTAACGGAAAAAGCAATGGTTGTATCGGCCCGGGAGGAAGCTTCAGCCATTGGTGTGGAAATAATGCGAAAAGGCGGAAATGCTTTTGATGCGATGATAGGTACAGAATTAGCATTAGCTGTGGCCTATCCTTTTGCGGGCAATCTTGGTGGTGGAGGATTTATGGTATACAGACAAGCTAATGGAGACGTGGGGGCACTAGACTATAGGGAAAAAGCACCCCTGTCTGCCCATAAGGATATGTACCTGGATTCACTGGGTAATGTAATACCCGGAATGAGTACGAAGGGAGCCACCGGCGTAGGTGTACCGGGGACTGTTGCCGGTATTTTTGAAGTCCATGATAAATTTGGCACCATACCTATGAGTGAGATCATTGAGCCGGTTATTGACCTGGTGGAAAACGGGGTTGTTGTAACCGAGAAGCAGGCGGCCAGAATGGATAAATATCATGAAATTATCCTGGAGATAAATGGCGACAACACTTTGTTTTACAATCAATGCCAAGCGGGAGACACTTTGAAGTATCCGGCTCTGGCCAACACATTAAGAAGGATCTCTCAGAATGGCAGGGACGAATTTTACAAGGGGGAAACAGCAAGAATACTTGCCTCTTTTATACAGGAGAGAGGTGGATTTGTGACAGAGGAGGATCTGGCTCAATACGAAGCAAAATGGAGGCAGCCTGTTATATTCAATTATAAGGATCTGAAGTTGATCTCAATGTGCCCGCCCAGTAGCGGTGGGGTTACCATAAACCAGATCTTCAAAATGATGGAGCCATACGATCTGTCTGATGAAACATACAATTCGCCAAAGACCATTCAATTGTTCACAGAGGCAGCAAGAAGGGCTTATGCCGACAGAAATTACTATCTGGGTGATCCTGATTTTGTAGATATACCCCTGGACATTCTCTTGAGCAATAACTATTTACAAGAAAGGATGGACGATTTCAGTTTTGACAAGGCCACTGCCTCTTCGGATGTGAGCAGAGGTGAGTTTCAAATTGCTGAAAGTGAAGAAACAACACATTACAGCATTGTTGATGCCTATGGCAATGCAGTATCTGTGACTACTACATTGAATGGTGCCTATGGATCTAAACTCTATTGTGATGCACTTGGGTTTTTTCTGAACAATGAAATGGATGATTTCAGTGCGAAACCAGGAGTGCCTAATATGTTCGGACTAATCGGTGCCGAAGCAAATAGTATCGCTCCCGGCAAGAGGATGCTTAGTTCTATGACACCAACCATAATAGAAAAAGACGGAGCACTCTGGTTAGTGGTAGGATCACCTGGCGGCTCTAAAATTATTACAGCTGTTGCTCAAACCATTCTCAATGTACATGAATTCAATTTGAGCATGCAGGATGCTGTGAATGCTCCCAGGTACCACCATCAATGGCTTCCCGATGAGATAACCTTTGAACCTGACGGTTTTACCGAAGAATTAAAGAGTACACTAACTCAAAAAGGGTATCAAATAAACGAAAAATTGACCCCCATCATGGGCAAGGTTGATGCCATTCGCATATTGCCTGATGGAAGGCTGGAAGGTGGAGCCGACCGTCGCGGAGACGATAAGGCCGTAGGGTTTTAGATCAGCGGGCGATCAGGCCTTATTTGTTCCACCGAGCTGTCTTTTTAAATCTTCCATAGACTCCTGAAGTTGTCTGAGCAGCCCCTTTTCCGTTGAGGCATCAACACCAAATGTCAGTTTGCTGCTAACTTCCCACAATTCCTGTATCTGTTGCGGTTCTATCTCATAAGGTGGATAGTTCTCATTGAGCGAAATAAGTACTATGTTAGAATTTCCGGGTAGCCGCTCAATCTTTTTGACCAATACTGCATCCTGCAGCACTACGACGTAGAGTTTGCCGGGGCTCATATGGTCCAGTGATTCCACTGCTCTGGCCAGTACCCATTCCCCCGGTTTCAGATTTGGCAACATACTGTCTCCCTCAACCTGGAATCCCCTGTAGGTGGCATTTCTGAACTCCGGCAGCGGAAGATCAAATGCCGGTAATTGCTTGTACCAGGTGGTATCCTGGATATTTTGCGGGTATCCTGCAGCTGCCTTTGCATTTACCAGGACCATATTCTCATTGTCCTCGCTATCAACAGTAACAACCTTTGGAATAACACTGGTATTAGCCGTCTCCAGATACATGGCACTGCTTTCTCCAAAAAGCCAAAGCGGATTGATCTTAAACTGCCGCAGCAATTCGGCCACTACTTTTCCTGACAGCTTGGTCCTGCCCCGCTCAATATCAGCAGTGGTGCTTGGTAGTCCCAGCAATTTTGCGAATTCGGCCTGTGTATAACCCAGATCCCTCCTTACTTCAGTAAATCGTTTGATGGTCAGTTCATTTTCCATAGATCCCATTTATTAAATAATAAGTATGCGCCATTGGACAGATCAAATCCTTCAGAATGACACTTCTCAACAAAGTGAAGCTCATCAAAGTTACAAAAAATGGAATATATCCAAAATATTATTTGGAATATTTCCATAATTAGGAATATATCCATATATTTGGATTATATACAAGATAAGACTAATGAAGCACTTAGAATTCACACAGAAACTTAGCTTATTGGCACAAAAAGGAATCGATGACGGAATTATTTATAGCAGGCGCCGAACTGTAAAGAAAAAGAATTTTCTGACTGAACCCATAGTTGTTGAAGACAAAATTGATAAGGGTAGTATCCAGCTTAAATTATTTGAGGTATGAAAAGAACAGAGCAAATACTGATATACGACAGGAGTTTTAATGGTTTTCTGAGTGCTGTTTACCTGGCGTTCAAACAAAATCTGGATGTAGCTGACTTTAGCAACAGACCAGATACTCAGGTCGGTTTGTTTTCAGATAATACGGAAGTAGAGACGAATGTCCTCCATGCGAAAAGAGTATGGGAAGGATTACAGAAAAAGAATTATACAGCATTGAAAAACATCTATTTTGCTTTTTTAAGCGAGACAGTTGGTATTGAAAAAATATTGTACCAATACATAAGATTTATAATGTTAAATAAAAGTACTTCAGATTCTTATGATCATAATAGAACTATTTCCAAAATTGATCAGTTAGCCGCGTTGGTGGGTAGGGAAAAGCAGAGGGTTGAAAGTAGTATTCAGTTTCATTCTACTATGGATGAAGTTCGAATAGCCTATATAGAACCATCCTTTAACGTGCTTCCCCTGGTGTCCAAACATTTCCGATCAAAATACAGAAAGTATAGTTGGGTCATCTTTGATCTTCAAAGACAGTACGGCTTGTTTTACAATGGTACTTCAGTGGAGATTATTTCATCCGGCTTTCTTCAAAGGCTCCGGAATCATCGACTGCAGGCTTTTGAAGGTGAAAAGCAACAGAAGAATAAGACCGATACCCTTCTTCAGGGATCCGGATACAGGCTTAAAGACAGGGCGGCTGAAGTCAACGCGTATTCGGCGGCGTAATTTCCAAATTGATTTCCTGAGCCATTCAACCTTTTGGATACATTAGCCGTTCACTGCAGGGCGTATTCCGTGGTTTTATTGATCCGCCCCAGACCAATTAATAATGAGGTCGGCTTCCTTTTTATGAGTCAAAAATGTACCTTTGCAACTTTGCCTTGAATCATGTCTGAATACGAAGAATTCATAGTTGTACAAGGGGCTCGGGTCCACAACCTGAAGAATATCGATGTTGCTATTCCCCGGGAAAAACTGGTGGTGATCACCGGTTTATCCGGCAGTGGAAAATCTTCCTTGGCATTTGATACAATTTATGCTGAAGGACAGCGTCGATATATTGAGACGTTTTCGGCATATGCAAGACAATTTCTCGGGGGACTGGAAAGACCGGATGTGGACAAGATCGATGGTCTCTCCCCTGTAATAGCAATTGAACAAAAGACTACTTCCAAATCACCCAGATCCACGGTTGGAACGGTTACTGAAGTATACGATTTCCTGCGACTTCTTTTTGCCAGGGCAGCCGATGCCTATAGCTATAATACCGGCGAAAAGATGGTTAGCTATAGCGATGAACAGATCCGGGAACTGATCAAATCTACCTATGCCACTAAAAAGATCAATATTCTGGCCCCTGTGATCAGGTCGCGAAAAGGGCATTACAGGGAACTTTTTGAACAGATTGGAAAACAAGGATTTGTAAAAGTCCGGATCGACGGGGAGATTGTAGATATAGTAAAAGGCCTCAAAGTTGACCGATATAAGACACATGATATAGAAATAGTTATTGACCGATTGCAGGTGAGGGATTCAGCTGATCTGAATCAGCGCCTTTCAGAGACGATCAATACGGCCATGTATCACGGGGATGACCTATTGATGGTATTGGAAGAAGGCACGGATAAACCGAGGTATTTTAGTCGCGATCTGATGTGTCCGAGTACCGGAATATCCTATCCAAGCCCTGAACCGAACACTTTTTCCTTTAATTCGCCCAAGGGGATGTGTCCGGAGTGTAATGGTCTCGGTCATGTTTACCAGGTAAACACTTCAAAAATTATCCCCAACAAAAAGATCTCGATACAGGCAGGAGGAATTGCACCTTTAGGGGAATATAAAAAATCCTGGTCCTTCAAGCAGTTGGAAACCATTGGGAAGCGATTCGATTTCGAACTCAGCGATCCCATTGCAAAAATTCCGGAAGAAGCATTACAGGTTATTCTTTATGGCGGAGATGAACGTTTTGAAGTAGAATCAAAGACCCTGGGTGTACGCCGGGAATACAAAATAGATTATGAGGGCATAGCAAACTTCATAAAGAATCAGTATGAACAATCAGACTCCACCTCAATCAGGCGTTGGGCAAGGGAATACATGGACCGTGTTGGTTGTCCGGTATGTGAAGGCACCCGTCTGAAGAAGGAGTCCCTGAACTTTAAGATCCACAACAGGAACATAGCCGACCTGGCTTCTATGGATATTGCAGAACTGTCGG
>CAJHXL010000030.1_pt1 | contig 22100 bp, 22 predicted proteins | sample 9198601 | NCBI WGS metagenome assembly CAJHXL01 (sample SAMEA7708277, study PRJEB35096) | sediment metagenome | biome: marine neritic benthic zone biome [ENVO:01000025]; feature: sediment [ENVO:00002007]; material: shallow marine sediment [ENVO:03000034] sea grass bed [ENVO_01000059] ...
TCTCCTTAAAAGGGAGATGCTCTACCAACTGAGCTACCAGATCGACCTGATGTATTTGGGCAATTAAGTCCGTTTTTCTTAATTGCGAGTGCAAAGGTAAGAGGTAATAAATAAAATGCAAAACACCCACAACCTACGGTTGTGTGGTTTTTTGTTTCTCATCGCAGCATCAGAGCAAGCTCTGCGCTGCTTTTCAAAACAAAAACCCGCCAATATTTGGCGGGTTTTGCGCTTGATTGTGACCTGGCTGGGGCTCGAACCCAGGACCCTCTCCTTAAAAGGGAGATGCTCTACCAACTGAGCTACCAGGTCAATAATTTAAAGAATCACGGGCTTCGCCCGCCGCAGCTCTCCGCAGGAGTGCGAAGGCGGGTGCAAATATACTATCTATAATTAATTTTTCAAGTTCATTTTTAGATAATTTTGTGTTTTGTGGGAAAGGCCCGAATTTTACATATCCTTTTACCACGCAGACATTATGAAGATCGTACTTTTAGGTTATATGGGAAGTGGGAAGACCACCGTTGGGAAACGACTGGCAGAAAAATTAGAGCTTCCTTTTATCGACCTCGACGACTATATCGAGGCGAACCTCAATTCCAGCATTGCTGAGATTTTTGCCGAGACTGGGGAAATTTATTTCCGAAGGGAAGAACACCGTCTGCTTAAAGAGATTTTTGAGCAGCAAAACGATTTTGTGCTCGCACTGGGTGGAGGTACTCCCTGCTACAGCAATAATATGGACCTTATCCTGAATCTGACTTCTAATGTCTTCTACCTCAAACTGAGTATTCCTACGCTGGCCGAACGCCTTCGACTAGAAAAAGATCACCGTCCCCTCATAAAACATCTGCCCGATATTGAACTGCCTGAATTTATCGGCAAGCACCTCTTTGAAAGAAGTCCGTTCTACAATAGGGCCACCTACACTCTGGAAGCTGATAAAATGGACGAGGACAGCCTTTTAAAGACCATAGAGGAAAAGCTAGTTTAAATAGACGGTATCCTTATTCGACTGGAAGACCACATTAATGTGCTCCTGGAGTGAGGTGGAAAGTGAAATGCCCTTAAAATCAGCCTTCACAGGATACTTTTTGTGGTTTCGGTTGACCAAAACTGCCGTTTTCAGTCTTTTAATAGGGGTTTTCAGAAAGTGCTGTACCCCATAGATCAGCGTTGTTCCTGAGTTCAGTACATCATCAACTAAGATGACAGCCTGGTCTTTGTAATCCGCTTCGGGAATTGAGGTGCTGATACCGCTTTTTAAAGGATCGGATTTGTCCATAGACACCTTGCATAAAACGATCTCTGCAGAGGTGATCTCCTCCAGTACCTTCTGGATCTTTTTGGCGAACTTCAATCCGCCACCATCAATACCTGCAATGATCATTTTATCTTCATGCACGTTGGTCTCGTAGATCTGGTAGGCAATGCGCCTGATCTTGTGTTGTATTTGACGATGATTCAAAATGATATTTTCCATGAAGGCCGGGAATTACTTCTCAAAGATAAAAAAGAGTTCGCTACCCTGCCGCGGTGGGATCGAATTCCTGGCCCGTTCCAAAAGCCTGATGTTGAAATAGGGTTCGAATAGCTTAATGTATTCTTTCTTGCTGCCACCGAAAGGGGGTCCCTGATCCGTTAATGGGAAATCAAAGAAGAGACCTGCCAGTTTCCCGCCTTTTTTGAGTATCTGCTGCATACGTTTCACATAAAGTGGCCGCAAACCGGGGTCCAGGGCACAGAAGAAGGTCTGTTCCAGGATCAGGTCGAAGTCCGCGAGCTCTGCCTTAAAAAAGTTTTCTTCAACTAAGTGGTCTTCCGGGAAATCCGGACATTCCTCACTGATCCGCTCCAATGCATTTCCGGCAATATCCAGTACATAAACCTCGGTAAAACCATTTTGATAGAGGTATATAGCCTCATAACCATAGCCCGCTCCTGGTATGAGAATACGGATATCCCTGTCGGTTATTTGATCTATGTATTCTTTTAAAGGTGTGGAAACATATCCAATATCCCAGCCCAGTCTTTGCTGTTCATATCTGTTTTCCCAATAATCCTTATTCAGCGTCATCAATGTAGTCTTCTAAGTCGCGGCGGTCCTTCTTGGTGGGCCGGCCGGCTCCCTTTTTTCTGTAGTGTTCTTTTGAGAGTTTTAACAGGTCGGAATGCTCCAGTGCTTCTTTTGGAGTAACATCTTCCACATAAATAGATGCCAATTTGGCCCCTATGCGGTTAGGAGGAATATCCAGTACAATCAATTCATAGTTGATCTGATTCCTTCGTACCATCAGTTTGTCTGTGGGATATACTTCCCTGGAGGGCTTTGCCACTTGCCCGTTTATACGGACTTGTCCCTTTTTACAGGCCGTTGTCGCCATATTACGGGTCTTGTAATATCGCACACACCATAAATACTTATCTATCCTCATTCGGCTCGCAAATCTTTGTTAAGGTCCGGCGCAAAAATAGGGGAAAATCGTATCTTGCGGCACTTAAAAGAAATTCTATGATTTTGAAAAGGTCGATGCTGTTGGCAGTTTTGGTGGTTTCCATCTGGGCATGCAACAATGATGACGATCTCGATATTGAAGTGGTACCGCCCAGGATGATGTCTGAGGTGGAAGCTGAAAATGATGAAGAGATCAGGGAATATCTCGAAACCCATTTCTATAACTACGAAGAATTTGAAAATCCACCCATGGATTTCGATTTCAGAATCGTATTTGATACCATCGCCGGAATTAATGCAGACAAAACTCCGTTGATGGCACAGGTAGAATCTGAACAGGTTGTTGTTACCTCGGATGAATTTGGTCTGAGCGAGGACGAAACCGTTACACATACTTATTACTACCTGGTAGCAAGAGATGGCGTTGGTGATAACCCGACAGTAGCAGATTCTGTATATATACGCTATCGCGGATCACTTCTGGATAGTACCGATTTTGACGGATCCTTTGAAATACCTGTGTGGTTCGATCTGGCTCAAATTCAGGGACCCCAGCAGGGAGCCAGGGGATTTTCCGAGGCCATGCCTAACTTTGAAGCAGGAGGTAACATTGTGGACAATGGCAATGGAACCTTTTTCGTGGAAGACTATGGCATTGGGGCCATGTTCCTGCCTTCAGGACTTGGATTTTTTAATGTATCCCAAGGCGAGATACCGGCATATAGCCCGCTTATATTCACCGTAGATCTGTGGGTCATAGAAGAAACTGACCACGATGGAGATGGTGTAATATCCATACTGGAAGATGTTAATGGCGATGGCTATCTCTACAATGACAATACAGATGAGGAACAGGAAGAGAATTCCAATTCCCCGGTTCGTTTCTCAGATTTCCTGGATACAGATGACGATCAGGACGGAACGCCCACCAGAGATGAGATTATCATTGATGATGAAGGCAATGTGACTTTCCCGGATGGCGACAATGACGGCATTCCCGATTATCGGGACAGGGACAATTCCTAAGCTAAAAAAGAAACTACCCTGATGATCACCATCAGGGTTTTTTATTAGATCTTCACAGAAAGACTCAGTATAACCTGATCTGAACGCGTATCTACTCGGGATGTCGGTAAATTCGTAATATTGGTGTTGATGAAAGTGGCTTCATTCTCACTGAGCCCTCGCTCATATCTCAAATCAACTCCTAACTTGCCTAAATTCACTCCAATACCTATGTGCAAACCAACGGTGAAATCACTCTCTATGTCATCAAGCGATATTCCGTCAAATTCACTATTCAGTATATATTGGAAATCCGGACCCGCGAATAGGTGCAATGGCCCTATGAGTTCTATACCTACCAAAGCAGGTAAATCTAGCTTGCTAACATCAAGATCGCCGTCTGTATATTCAGATTTTGTCTTATTGTACATTAGCTCGGGTCTGAAATAGATCTTTCCGCCTATTTTGTAGAATACCCCAAGATGGAAACCAACGTTGCGATCAGGATTTTCTGCAACTGCCTGGGCCGATTCCAAATAATCGCCGTTACCATTGTAATTGAGTCCGCCTTTGATACCAAAGCCTCCCTTGGATTGTGCAAAAGATAAGGTGCAAAAAGCAGTGAGTACTGCCGTAATAAGTAGCTTTTTCATTAGTGTTCGATTTACGGTTGCCCAAAGAGCACCAAAATCGATGCACTTTTTAGGCTTTCCTTTTTATAACCTCTAAAACGGCCCTTTCTATGGCTTTATTGTTCAAGCTGTATTTCTCCATTAACTGGGCAGGTGTACCGCTTTCGCCAAAGGTGTCCTGGGTGGCCACTAATGCCTGAGGAGTGGGATGATGCACAGCCAGCGTCCTCGCTACACTTTCCCCAAGACCTCCGTAGTAATTGTGTTCCTCAGCCGTGACGATGCATCCTGTTTTACGGACCGATGCCAGAATTGCTTCTTCATCCAGTGGTTTAATAGTGTGTATATTGATAACTTCAGCGGAAATACCCTGATTTTCAATATTTTCGGCGGCAATTAATGATTGCCATACCAAATGACCGGTGGCCACAATAGTAACATCCGTGCCTTCACTGAGCATTAAAGCCTTGCCAATTTCAAATTTCTGGTCCACCGGGGTAAAATTGGCAACCTTAGGCCTGCCAAACCTCAGATATACGGGTCCCTTATGATCGGCTATCGCAAGTGTTGCCGCCTTGGTCTGATTAAAATCACAGGGATTGATCACCGTCATCCCGGGCAACATTTTCATCATACCTATATCTTCAAGGATCTGGTGTGTGGCACCGTCTTCCCCAAGTGTCAAACCTGCATGCGAAGCACAGATCTTTACGTTTTTACCGGAGTAGGCAATAGACTGTCTGATCTGATCGTAAACCCGGCCGGTTGAGAAGTTTGCAAAAGTACCCGTAAAAGGAATATAACCGCCAATGGTGAGTCCGGCTGCAATACCCATCATATTGGCCTCGGCAATACCTACCTGGAAAAAGCGCTCAGGGTTCTCGTCTATAAATTCCTGGATTTTAAGAGAGCCCACTAAATCGGCACATAAGGCCACTACTTTAGGATTTGTTCTTCCCAGTTCTGTCATGCCTGCCCCAAAACCACTACGCGTGTCCTTAGAACCTTGGTCTGTATATTTTTTCATTGAAATTGTTGAAGAGGTTAGTAATCACCCAGGGTCTCAGGGTTTTGTGAAAGTGCTGTTTCGAGTTGTTCATCGCTGGGTGCCTTGCCGTGCCAGGCATGGGTGTGCATCATGAAGTCGACGCCATTCCCCATTTCCGTCTTCATAACGATGCATACAGGTTTGCCCTTACCTGTTCTTGTCTTGGCTTCTTTAAGACCGCTGATGACCTGTTCTATATCGTTGCCATCATCAATATGCATTACATCCCAGCCAAAAGCTTCAAATTTTTTGCCAACATCGCCCAGCGGCATCACATCGCTGGTGGCTCCGTCAATTTGCTGCCCGTTGCGGTCTATGGTCGCGATCAGGTTGTCTACACCTTTACCGGCCGCAAACATGATGGCTTCCCAGTTTTGTCCTTCCTGGAGTTCCCCATCTCCGTGCAGGCTGTAGATCAAATGATCATCATTGTTGAGTTTCTTCGCCAGTGCTGCTCCCACCGCCACAGACATACCCTGTCCAAGCGACCCTGCAGCAATCCTGACTCCGGGCAGTCCCTCATGAGTGGCAGGGTGGCCCTGCAACCTCGAGTTAATAAGCCTGAAAGTGCTTAACTCATCAACCGGGAAATAGCCCCTTCTGGCCAGAACACTGTAAAAGACGGGAGAGATATGACCGTTGGAAAGTACAAATATGTCCTCGTTAATACCGTCCATATCAAATCCTTCCTTAAGTTCCATGATCTCATTATACAGGGCGACAAAGAATTCAGTACAACCAAGAGATCCACCCGGGTGACCGGAATTGACCTTGTGTACCATCCTGAGGATATCCCTTCTTACCTGTACTACCAGGTCTTTCAATTCATTAATGCTAGCCATAAGTGATGGAATTTATATCCGCCAAATGTAATGGCTATCTTTCTGTTCTACAACTTGAAATATCACATTTTATTAACGGATGTTTATGAGGTGTTTTGGGTCTAGGGTTTGGTGTTTTTTGTTTTGCGTTGATTCGTTGATGCTTTTGTTTGTTGTGGGTTGAATCGTTTAATTGTTTTTGTTGTAACATTTAATTTGAATTTCCAATCTTCTATTACCAATCCCCAATTAGTAATTTGGTTGATTTATTAATAAACCTTAAACCTTAAACCTTAAACCTTAAACCTTGAACCTTGAACCTTGAACCTTAAACCTTGAACCTTGAACCGAGAACCCCAGACCCCAAAACGCCAAACAATTTAATCCTCCCATCAAACTTCACTTTTTATTAAGCATATCATGCCACAGCGATTCCTATATTTGCCACTGATTTAGAGTTTTGAAATTTCAACTAGAACATAAAGATCCCGGAAGCCGTGCCAGGGCAGGTCAGATTGAGACAGATCACGGGATAATCAAGACGCCGATTTTTATGCCGGTCGGGACCGTGGCTTCTGTAAAAGGGGTACACCAGCGGGAACTCCGGGAGGATATAGACCCGGACATTATCTTGGGAAACACCTATCACTTGTTCCTGAGACCACGCATCCACATTCTTGAACAGGCAGGTGGCTTGCATAAGTTTATGGGCTGGAACAGGAACATACTTACCGATAGCGGAGGCTATCAGGTATACTCACTTTCAGCAAACAGAAAGATCCGCGAGGAAGGGGTTAAGTTCAAATCCCATATCGACGGATCAACACATATGTTCACACCGGAAGGTGTTATGGATATTCAGAGACGCATCGGGGCCGACATCATTATGGCCTTTGACGAGTGTACACCATACCCATGCGACTATGACTACGCCAAAAAGTCTATGGAGCTCACTCATAGATGGCTGGAACGATGCAAGGATTATTTGGCTGTTAATAAAGAGGTGTACGAACACCGTCAGGCATTTTTTCCAATCGTTCAGGGCTCTACCTATAAGGAACTCAGAAAAGCTTCTGCAGAATACATTGCCAATGCTGGTGGCGATGGAAATGCTATAGGCGGACTTTCAGTGGGTGAACCTGCAGAGGAGATGTACGCCATGACAGAGGTAGTATGCGAAATACTGCCGGAAGACAAGCCAAGATATCTTATGGGTGTGGGAACCCCCATCAACATATTGGAAAATATAGCCCTGGGAATCGACATGTTCGACTGCGTGATGCCAACCCGTAATGCGCGAAACGGCATGTTGTTTACAGCTGAAGGGACTATCAACATTAAAAACAAGAAATGGGAAGCAGATTTTTCTCCTATAGACGAGATGGGGCTTACCTTTGTGGATAAGGAATACAGCAAGGCCTATTTGAGACATCTGTTCGCGGCGAACGAATTTTTAGGAAAGCAGATCGCTACCATTCACAATCTTGGATTCTATATGTGGCTGGTGAGAGAAGCCAGGGAAAGGATCAGGGAAGGCGACTTTGCATCCTGGAAATCTAAAATGGTCCGCCAGATGGACAAGCGACTATAAGCATGGGAATTATTGATATGTACATATTGAGGCGGTATCTGGCAACTTTTGCCACGATGCTCCTTTTATTTGTCCCTATTGGTATCATGCTCAATCTGGCCGAACAGATCGGGAAGATGATAGACAATGAGGCACCTTTTAATGAGATCCTCATATACTACATGAACTTTACGATCTATATCGGCAGTCTCCTCTTTCCGATATTTCTTTTCCTTTCTATTATCTACTTTACCTCCAAACTGGCCAATAATACTGAGATCGTTGCGATTTTGAGTTCGGGCGTATCCTATTCACGCTTCCTGAGACCGTACTGGGTTGGTGCCTCCATAATTGCTGTAATCATGTTCTTTATGGGAATGTTTATAGTTCCCAATGCCAGCAAAGGTTATAATGAATTTAAATTCAAATACCTGAAGAAGAATAAATCGGACCGGGTTACGAGCAATATTTTTAACCAGCTTAACGACAACGACTTTATTTACGTAAGTAGTTTTGATCCTGCGCGCAGGATCGGTTATAATTTCACTTTTGAACATTTCAATGAGAACAATCAGCTCGATTATAAGATCACAGCGGCTAATATACGCTGGGTTCCCAAAGACAGTATTTATCGACTAACCTCCTATATTAAGAGGAAGGTAAGGGAAGAAACCGAGTTGATAGAGACAAAGCGCAGGCTGGATACCATGTTTACCTTTGATATTGAAGACCTGACGCCGGTATCTTATATAGCGGAGACCAAAAACCTGTTTGAGCTCAATGAGTTTATTGAAATCCAGAAGAGGAAGGGTGCCTCCAATATCAATACGTATATCCTGGTAAAGTACAGGAGATGGGCACTACCCGTAGCAGCATTTATCCTTACCATTATTGGGGTTGCGGTTTCTTCGGTAAAGCGAAGGGGAGGAATGGGTGTTAACCTGGCTTTTGGTATTTGTGTGGCCTTTGTCTATATATTTTTCGACAAGGTTTTTGGTACCCTGGCTGAACAATCTGGTTTTCCTCCATTGCTTGCAATTATTATTCCCAACGTAGCCTTCGGGATATTTGGCATTTACCTGCTAAACCAGGCTAAACGTTAAAAAAGGAATGTAGCTCCCTTTCTGTTATCTATAAAATTTTATATTTGTCTGCTGAGACTAACCTGATTGATTCATGGAATATTTAGATTTTGAACTTCCTATTAAGGAGTTGGAGGAGCAGTTAGAAAAATGCCAGATTATAGGGGAGGAGAGTGACGTTGACGTTTCTGAGACCTGTAAGCAGATCGAAAAGAAACTGAGCGAAACTCGCAAGGAGATCTACAAAAATCTCTCTGCCTGGCAACGGGTGCAGCTGTCCCGTCACCCGAACAGGCCTTATACCATGGATTATATCCGGGCTATCACCAATGATAGTTTCCTTGAACTTCACGGTGACAGAACAGTGAAGGACGATAAGGCGATGGTAGGCGGACTCGGTAAGATAGGAGACCAGAGCTTCATGTTTATCGGGCAGCAAAAAGGGTATAATACAAAGACCCGCCAGTATCGAAATTTCGGAATGGCCAATCCTGAAGGTTATCGCAAAGCGCTTCGCCTGATGCGCTCAGCCGAAAAATTCGGGATCCCGGTAATAAGTCTGATCGACACACCCGGCGCTTATCCCGGAATTGAAGCGGAACAAAGGGGACAAGGTGAAGCCATCGCTCGCAATATACTTGAAATGACCCGATTGAAGGTTCCTATTATAGTAGTGATCATTGGAGAGGGAGCCTCGGGCGGAGCCCTGGGAATTGGAGTAGGTGATGTTGTACTGATGCTGGAGAATACCTGGTATTCTGTAATCTCACCGGAATCCTGTTCCTCCATACTATGGAGAAGCTGGGAATATAAAGAGCAGGCAGCCGACGCACTTAAACTAACGGCCGGCGATATGAAGAAGCTAAAACTGATCGACGAGATCGTCAAAGAACCTGCCGGAGGAGCTCACAGCAACAGAGAAAAAGCCTTTGACATAGTCAAAAATAAAATTATAAAACATCACGAAGAGCTAAAAAAGTTATCCCCAGAGGAACTGGTTAAAAAGCGAATGGAGAAGTATGGGAACATGGGGGTCTTTAATGGCTAAATCCCTGTGAATCAGACATACCTAATTCCGGAGTTTTCATTCTCCGGTTTTTTTTTGTTATCAACACAATTTCGTAACTTATCAACAGGTCAATTGTTAATGACCAGTTGATATCGCAGCGGCCATATCAATGTTAACTAATAGTTAATTGTATACTTTAGCGGCTATGGACAAACCCAGCCCGGTAATTGGACATAAAGTAAGTAAATCGGCTATCATCAATCTGGAGAAAGGTAAAATTCCTCCGCAAGCTGTTGATTTAGAGGAAGTTGTGCTTGGCGCAATGATGATCGACAAAAAAGGTGTAGATGAGGTCATTGATATCTTACATCCCGATGCCTTCTATAAAGATGCGCATCGCTACATCTATGAAGCCATCTTCAAACTCTTCGAAAGTTCCGAACCAGTTGATTTATTAACCGTTTCGGCCCAATTGAAGAAGGAAGAGCGACTGGAAGTTGCAGGGGGTGATTTTTACCTTATAAAACTTACTCAAAAGGTCGCATCTTCGGCCCATATTGAGTTTCATGCGAGGATCATTCTTCAGAAGTATATTCAGCGTAGTCTTATCAAGATTTCAAGTGAAATTATCGAGGAAGCCTACGATGAAGGTACCGATGTTTTTGACCTTCTTGACAATGCGGAGGCTAAACTCTATGAAGTAACCCAGGGCAATCTTAAGCGCTCTGCTGAAACAGCACAAAACCTCGTAATCCAGGCCAAAAAGAAGATCGAAGAGATTGCAAATAAAGAAGGCCTGAGCGGGATCCCATCAGGTTTTGAGAAGGTAGACCGACTCACCTCCGGATGGCAACCAAGTGACCTGGTTATCATTGCAGCACGTCCGGGTATGGGTAAAACGGCACTCACACTGTCGATGGCCAGGAATATTGCTGTCAATTCCAATATACCCGTCGCCTTTTTCTCGCTCGAAATGTCTTCTGTGCAATTAATTACAAGACTTATTTCGTCGGAAACCGGATTGTCTTCTGAGAAACTCAGGACCGGCAGGTTGGAAAAACACGAGTGGGAACAACTCAATGTAAAGGTTAAAACGCTTGAAAAAGCACCGCTTTTTATTGATGATACCCCCTCACTTTCCATATTCGACCTTCGAGCGAAGGCCAGAAGATTGGTTTCTCAGCATAAGATCCGCTTGATCGTTCTTGATTACCTGCAATTGATGACCGCAGGAGGAAGCCAGAAGGGCGGAAACAGGGAACAGGAGATCTCTACTATCTCGAGGAATCTGAAAGCCCTGGCCAAAGAATTGAATGTCCCGGTTATTGCCTTGTCGCAGCTATCCAGGGCTGTGGAGACCCGTGGAGGTAGTAAAAGACCTATTTTATCTGACCTCAGGGAATCCGGAGCCATAGAACAGGATGCCGATATTGTATCTTTTATCTACCGACCGGAATACTACAAAATAGATGAATGGGACGACGAAGAACGCACCCCTACCCAGGGTCAGGCCGAGTTCATAGTCGCCAAACACCGAAATGGCGGTTTAGATAATATAAGGTTAAAGTTCATTGCCCAACTTGGTAAATTTGATAATTTAGATGACTTTGATTCTCCATTCGAGTTTCAATCCAAGATGAATGCAGATGAGGATAATCCATTCCTGACCAGGAATTTGCCAGGTCCGGACGATGCTTTTGGCAGTTCTATGAACGATGATCCTGATCTTGACCAGGATGACAATGACGTACCTTTTTAGAAAGTCTTTTTACACGAATTGGCGTTTAACGCTTAGCAGACCAATGATCACATTGGTCTTCTGTCTTTTTACAGGGCTCAGCTTTGCCTCCAAGATCCTGATACCCATGGATGCTGATGGCCAGGATGATCATTTGAAAGCCTATGGAATTACCTACTGGGTGCTATCAAAAGGACAAAAAGTGCAATGGCTGCTGAATTATCGGGGCGGTTCCTTCCTCCTTCCCGATGGTGATGTGATCCGCAAGGAATGCCAGATCCGCGGTGTTTCCTTTGAGGTGGTCTCAGACCCACAGGCCCAGGAGATCCTGGATGGTATCAGCAGTCCCTCGCAGAACCAGGAGGCTGTTATCCTGGAAAAAGCGCCTAAGATCGCCGTTTATTCACCTAAGGATAATCAGCCCTGGGACGATGCGGTAACCCTTGTACTTACCTATGCCGAGATCCCCTATGTAACGGTTTATGACAAGGAGGTGCTGGATAATAAACTGGCACTCTATGACTGGCTCCATTTACACCACGAAGATTTTACAGGGCAATATGGCAAATTTTATGGGGCCTACAGAGCGGCACCCTGGTATATTGAAGGCAAGAAGAATGCGGAAACCCTGGCTGCAGAGCTGGGATATAGCAAGGTTTCAGAAGAAAAAAGAGCTGTAGCATTAGAGATCCGTAACTATGTTATAGGCGGCGGATTTATGTTTGCCATGTGCTCGGCAACCGACAGTTTTGATATTGCACTTGCCGCAGACGGGGTAGATATCTGCGAGCCGATGTTTGACGGGGATCCGTCCGATGCGAATTACCAGAGGAAACTGGACTACTCCAAAACCTTTGCTTTTACTAATTTTACCCTGGAACGCAATCCCCTGCGCTATGAGTTCTCCACTATTGACATGACGAATAAACGCAGTGAGGTGCCAAGGGAATCAGATTATTTTACGCTGATGGATTTCTCGGCTAAATGGGATCCTATTCCCACCATGCTATGCCAGAACCATACTGCACTGGTCAAAGGATTTATGGGTCAGACTACCTCTTTTACTCGTGCTGAGATCAAGTCCACTGTGATGATCATGGGCGAAAATCGCGTCAATGGAGAAGCCCGGTATATACATGGTATTAAAGGAAAAGGCTTCTTTACATTTTACGGGGGTCATGATCCTGAAGACTACCAGCACAGGGTAGGGGACCCTAAAACAGAGCTTGAACTGCACCCCAATTCCCCCGGATATCGCTTAATACTGAATAATGTGCTGTTTCCAGCCGCCCGGAAAAAGAAACAAAAGACTTAAGACTTACTGCGAAGCACCTCCTGCAGGACCAGCTCAACACCCATGGCATCATTGCTTAAGGTCTGATATTTGGCGGCTTTGATCACATTGCGATGTGCATTGGCCATGGCAAAACTGAATTCGGATAGGGCCAGCATCTCCAGGTCGTTATTATAGTCTCCGAATACCAGTGTTTCTGCCGGGCTAATACCTAGTTTATTCTGGATAATTTTTAGTGCGTAGCCTTTGTTGGCATCGGGATGGGAGACATCCACCCAGTTTTCACCTGAAACTTTCACTTTTAATTCCCCTTCTAAATGCTTTACGTAGGGATAAATATGCTCTTCTGAACCCTGGTCGTGATAAACTGCAATCTTCATCACCTCGCCCTCGTAGTCTGAGAGCTTATCGATAACCTGAAAGTGGGTATAGTATTCGCGGAGTTGTTTTAAAAACAAGTCGGACTGGGGTCCGAGAAATGCTGCGAATTTGCTGCAGAGCACCGGGTGAGCATTATCAATCGGTTCTAGTTCTTTAAGGATCAGGTTTTTGTGATGCAGCTCCAGAGGGGTGCTGACCACCTCCTTCCCCTCATGTATGGCAAATCCGCCGTTTTCCGCAATAACCGTGATCTCCTTAGCCAGTGGTTGAAGCTTATCAATAATACTGTCGTACTGCCTGCCACTCGCTGCCGCAAATAAGACGTCCTTTTTCCGGAGCTCATCATAGAGATCGAAAAATAGGGGGCTTACCTCATGCCTGGAGTTCAGCAGGGTGCCATCCATATCGACAACGACTAGTTTTATACCGGAAAGGTCCATCCGTAAATTTTAATGAGCACAAAGGTATTTGTTATGTTTGTATTAGGGCTCGTCTTGAAAAAGTTTTACATTTAATTCACATGTCTGCTAAATACTATCAAAAGGAATTACGTCTGCAACCTTTCTCCAGGGGCTTCCATCTGATTACTCCTCAGATCTTAAACGCCATTCCTGAAATGGAGAAGATAAACGCCGGAATGATGCAGGTTTTTATTAAACACACTTCGGCCAGCCTTACTATCAACGAGAATGCAGATCCAACGGTCAGGGTGGATTTTGAAAGCCATATGAATGAGATGGTACCTGAGAACGCATCTTACTACCGGCATACATTGGAAGGGCCGGATGATATGCCCGCCCATATAAAATCTTCATTGATGGGCGCCTCAGTACAGATCCCCATTACGAATGGCAGACCCAATCTGGGTATTTGGCAGGGTATCTACCTCTGCGAGCACCGTGACAGTGCTTCTGGAAGGAATATTGTAATCACTGTTTGGGGTAATTAGCTGGCCGCATGAAGGACAAACTCAGGCGCATATCGGAATTGATCTTCACTTCAATTGTTTTCTGGTCTGTAGTGATGTGTTTATTCGCGCTGATACGCTATTTTGATCTCGAAAATGAAACCGGGATCGTAGTGAGTACCGATTTATTGACCAGCCCGGGAGAGTTAATTACATTAGGCCTGTATATGGGCATCATGATCGGTTTTTTCTATGCGATCTTAGATTACATTTTTGACTACTACTTATTCAAAAGATTGCATATGGGCTTCTTGCTCCTGATCAAGACCCTCTCCTATCTATTCTTGCTTATTTTTTCGGTAACGGTGATCATGGGCTTTGTTGAATCCATGTCGGGAATGGATCTGCCCAATGAGCGGGGGTGGTGGCGTGAGATGAGGATTTTTTGGGTATTTGTGACCTATTTTGGCCTTTTCTCCCTGATCTTTTCTTTTTTAAAGATTGCTCGTAGAAGGTTTGGCAGAGATGTCCTCTTGAATCTTTTGCTGGGTCGATATGCCAAACCAAGAGAAGAAGAACGCATTTTTATGTTTCTGGATCTCAGGTCTTCAACAGCTATAGCCGAAAAATTGGGACATATTGCTTACAGTTCATTCATAAGAGACTGTTTTTTGGATCTCAACAGTATTTTAGATGAATACAAGGCAGAAGTATATCAATATGTGGGCGATGAGGCCGTATTGTGCTGGAAATACGATATAGGCCGCAAGCGGGAAAACTGTGTGCGACTATTTTTTGATTTTGAAAACCGACTCCTAAGGCGATCTGAATACTACAAAAAAAGATATGGCATCACTCCTGAATTTAAAGCTGGCCTCCACGGAGGTACCCTGGTAGTGGTTGAGGTCGGGAGCGTTAAAAAAGAGCTGGCTTACCACGGCGATGTGTTGAATACCTCCGCCCGTATCCAGAATCTTTGTAATACTTATGGAGAGAATCTGTTGGTATCCGATTCCTTGCTGAAGGATATAGGTCTGAATGGGGATTTTCAGGCAAGAGAGATCGGTAAACTGAATTTAAAGGGTAAATCTGAAAGCCAACTGTTATTTGCTATCAGAAAGGCATAAAAAAATCCCTGAAGCAGCTCCAGGGATTCTTACTCATACTTTTGTTCAGATTATTTTACCTTATCCACCACGGCTTTGAAAGCTTCAGGGTGGTTCATTGCTAAATCTGCAAGAACTTTTCTGTTTAAGTCAATGTTATTGGCTTTTACAGCTCCCATAAATTGTGAATAGGAAAGTCCGTGTTGCCTGGCACCGGCGTTGATCCTGGTGATCCAGAGAGAACGGAAGCTTCTCTTTTTGTTTCTGCGGTCTCTGTAGGCGTATACCATCGCCTTTTCAACTGCATTTTTGGCTACTGTCCATACATTTTTTCTTCTGCCGTAGTAGCCTTTGGCCTGCTTCATTATTTTTTTTCTTCTTGCTCTGGAAGCAACAGAGTTTACTGATCTTGGCATTTTTTTAGATTTTTTTGTAGCCGGCGTCTATTTAAAGCGCTTTGTGTACTCCGGAGCTTTTGCGGAGGAGTACGGGCCGGACTCCATGGTTAATACTAATGACCTTTGGAACAGGATCTATTTCAATCTTAATTGTTCCTTGATATTCGCCTCATCGGCTTTGTGAACCAATGTGGAATGCGTTAAACGCAGCTTACGCTTCTTAGACTTCTTCGTAAGAATATGGCTCTTAAAAGCGTGCTTTCTTTTGATTTTTCCGGTACCTGTAAGCTTAAAACGCTTTTTGGCACTGGATTTAGTTTTCATTTTAGGCATCTGACTCCTATTTTTATTATTTGACAACCAGGGATAAACCCTGCTGATCTGTAGAAACCGGTATTATTTCTTAGTCTTGGGAGCGATGAACATCGTCATACGCTTTCCTTCCAACCTCGGCATTTGTTCAACCTTGCCGTAATCTTCCAGTTCCTGGGCGAGCTTTAATAACAGGATCTCGCCTTTATCTTTGTACACTATAGAACGTCCCTTAAAGAATACATAGGCCTTTAATTTGGCACCGTCCTTCAGAAACTTCTCTGCGTGTTTCTTCTTAAACTCGTAATCGTGGTCGTCCGTGTTAGGGCCGAACCTGATTTCCTTTACTACTACTTTAGAAGCCTTTGCCTTCAGAGCTTTTTCGCGCTTCTTCTGCTCGTATAGGAATTTCTTGTAATCAATGATCTTACAAACCGGAGGATCCGCATTCGGGGATATCTCAACGAGATCCAAACCCAATTCCTCCGCCTTTTCACGTGCCTGATCAATGGGGTAAACGCCCATTTCCACGTTATCACCAACCAGACGGACTTTAGGTGATGTTATTTTGTCGTTGATTTTGTGAAGGATTTTTATCTCCCTCCTAGGTTGGGGCCTAAATCTTCTTCTTATTGCTATGACTTTCTTTTTTTAGTTAAACTTTTAATTGTCAAAACGACTTTAAGGTACTACTTATTTCCCTTTCGACCAAGTCTGCAAAGGCCTCTACAGTAATGGATCCCAAATCTTCACCTCCGTGCTTCCTTACTGCAATAGTGCCCTTTTCCTCTTCTTTTTCCCCTACCACAAGCATATACGGAATCTTCATTACTTCAGCTTCCCGTATCTTTTTGCCTACGGTTTCGTTCCTTTTATCAACGAGGGCGCGAATTTCGTGATTTTCCAGGGAATTTAAAACTTTTTCAGCATATTTTTCATACTTCTCACTCACCGGCAGCAGAACGGCCTGGTCGGGGGTTAGCCACAACGGGAAGTTTCCTCCCGTATGCTCCAGCAGCAGTGCCATAAAGCGCTCCATACTTCCAAAAGGTGCCCTGTGGATCATAACCGGTTGATGCAATTCGTTATCAGCTCCTTTATAGGTGAGTCCGAAACGTTCGGGCAGGTTGTAATCAACCTGTATCGTACCGAGCTGCCATTTCCTTCCCAGGGCATCCTTGATCATAAAATCGAGCTTTGGTCCGTAGAAGGCTGCCTCACCTTTTTCTATCTTAAAATTGATACCTTTTTCTTCAGCGGCATCAATAATAGCTTTTTCCGCCTTGTCCCATGTATCCGGGGAGCCGAGGTATTTCTCAGGATTCTCCGGATCCCGCACCGAGACCTGGGTCATATAATCCTCAAATCCCAGTGAGCTAAGTACATATACCGACAGATCGATAACATTCTTGAACTCTTCGTTCAGCTGATCAGGTGTACAAAATATATGAGCATCATCCTGTGTAAAACCCCGTACTCTGGTTAGTCCATGCAACTCGCCGCTCTGCTCATATCGGTATACGGTACCAAACTCCGCATAGCGCTTCGGAAGATCGCGGTAACTCAGGGGTTTGGTCTTAAAAATTTCGATATGATGCGGGCAATTCATTGGCTTTAACAGGAATTCTTCATTATCCTTGGGCGTATGGATAGGCTGAAAACTGTCTTCGCCGTATTTGGCATAATGGCCCGAGGTTACGTACAATTCCTTTTGACCTATATGTGGGGATACCACCTGCTCATAACCTGCTTTTTTCTGGGCTTTTTTAAGAAACTGCTCCAGTCTTTCCCTAAGTTCCGCCCCCTTGGGTAACCATAGGGGAAGGCCCTGGCCAACCATGGTAGAGAATGTGAATAACTCCATCTCCTTTCCCAGCTTGCGGTGATCTCTTTTTTTGGCCTCTTCAAGCAAGTGAAGATACTCTGTCAGTTCTTTCTGTTTTGGAAAAGAAATGCCATATACCCTGGTCAATTGCTTGTTGTTCTCGTCACCCCTCCAGTAAGCACCCGCTACATTCAGGATCTTTAATGCCTTAATGAAGCCTGTGTTTGGAATATGACCTCCACGGCACAGGTCTGTAAATGTATCGTGATCGCAAAAAGTGATATCACCGTCCTCAAGACCCTCTATCAACTCAATCTTATATTCATTGCCTTGCTCCTTATAGAAACTTAAAGCATCATTCTTGGACACAGGCCTCATTTTGAATTCGTGCTTCCCTCTCGCAATTTCCATGGCCCTTTTTTCAATCGCGGGAAAGTCCTTGTCAGAAACAGTGTGCTCGCCAAAGTCCACATCGTAATAGAAACCATTTTCAATAGGCGGGCCTATGGTCAGCTTTATGCCCGGATACAACTCCTCCAGTGCCTGGGCCACCACATGGGAAGAAGAATGCCAGAAGGCCTTCTTTCCCTCTTCATTCCTCCAGGTGTACAGAACGAGGGAACCGTCTGTTTCAAGAGGGGAAACCACCTCCACAGTTTGGTCATTGAAACTGGCGGAAATAACGTTACGTGCCAGCCCCTCACTTATACTTGTTGCAACTTCCATAGGTGTTGTGCCTCTTGGAAATTCCTTAACAGACCCGTCGGGTAATGTAATCTGAATTGATGCCAATAGTAATGGTTTAAGTCCGCAAAGATAGTTACTTGTGCCTATGTTGGCAATAAACTTGATTAGGTTTTCTACAAAGCTGATTTTTCTTAAGCAGTCAGCATTTAAATGGTGGGAGTCAGCCTTTTAGGGCTTGTTCTTTTTTTTGCCAAAAAGAGCATCTATAAAGATCCTGATACTGTAAAAACCAAGTCCGATGGCCAGGATAGCGAGGAGGAGTCCAAGGATCAGAACAGGGATATAAAATGGATGGTCCTGGTTCTTAAACGCCTGGAAGATTACCCAGGGCGCCAGGAACATGACGAATACCGTATAAAAAAGGAATTTGATTCCCTTTACGAGTAAATCTTTATCAGTGGATAGGGCCATGCTGTTGTGGAAGTTTTGATAAAAATAGGAATAAACGATTATATTTAAGCTTTCGAATTTGAACTGAATCGGCTGAATAATACACAGAATTTTTACTCTAAAACTTGCTTCCGGCTGGTTCGGCCTGCTCAACTAACTAACCAACCATATGAATTGGATCGATTATACCATCATCGTAGTCTATCTTTTGGGCTTTCTGAGCCTGGGCTACATTTTTAAAGACAATAAAGATTCAGGCGATTACTTTTTGGGCGGAAGGAGCATGGGCTGGATTCCCCTGAGCCTTTCTACCATGGCTACACAGTTATCGGCTATAAGCTTTATTTCAGCACCGGCCTTTGTAGGTGTCAAACCGGGTGGTGGCCTTCAATGGCTCACTTTCGAGTTCGGCGTACCCCTCGCCATGGCCTTCCTGATGGTGGCCCTGATTCCCTCGCTATATAAAGCCGGGATCGTAAGTATATACGAGTACCTTGAGCGCAGATTTGACGCCTCTTCCAGATTGTTGATCAGTTTTGTATTTCAGATAAGTCGATCTGTTGCCACCGGGGTGATGGTCTATACCATGGCCCTGATCTTACAGGCTACCACAGGGATCAATTTCTGGGTTTCTGTATTGCTTATAGGAGTGATCACATTGGTCTATTCCTTTCAGGGGGGGATGCGGGCAGTTATCTGGGGTGATGTGATACAGATGCTGATCCTCTTCCTTGGAATTGTAATTTGCCTGGCCTATGGTATTAGCGAATTGGGTGGCTGGGAAAATTTCCTGACCCAGGTTGATCCGGACCGGCTCACCGCCGTCGATTTTAATAAATGGGGATTCAACAATGCGGATAATGACGATGAATTCGGTTTCTGGCCGATGGTAATCGGCGGGTTCTTTTTATATGCCTCATACTATGGCACCGATCAGACCCAAACACAAAGGATGCTTTCTGCCAAGGGTATCCCTACCATCAAAAGTCTGTTGATGGCTAATGGCTTATTCCGTTTTCCGGTTACCCTGACCTATTGTATTATGGGTTTGATAATCGGAACCCTGCTCATGACCGATTTGAGCTTCCAGGAACAGATATCCGATGTTTACGCTGCCAATATAGATAGTCTGGAAGGAAAAAAGGAAGACCTCATGATCCCGGTGTTCATTATTAAATACCTTCCCAACGGCATCATAGGGATCCTGTTGGTAGCTATTATGTCTGCGGCCATGTCTTCGTTGAGTTCTACTGTGAATTCACTCTCGGCGGTTACTATCGAGGATTTTATAAAACGATTTAAGGGCGAGATGTCTGATAAGCAATACGTACGCTATTCGCGCCTCACTTCTATCTTCTGGGGTCTTGTCTGCCTGTTTTTTGCCTTCTTTGCAGGGAATATTGAAGGGACTGTCATTGAGGTGATCAATAAGGTGAGTTCCATTTTTTACGGACCTATCCTGGCGGCCTTTGTGCTGGCACTGGTTACGAAAAAGACCCATGCACTGGGAGCTAATATCGGGATACTGGCCGGGGTCTTGTTCAATATGTACCTCTGGCTCTATGTGCCTGATGTATTCTGGTTCTGGTGGAACGCAATTGGCTGCCTTGTAACCTTTTCAGTGGCATACCTTGTCAGTATTATTATACCGATGAAAACCAAAGAAGGAATTAAGATGTATGTATATCCGGCATGGAAGGAAGTCGCCATTCTGATTGCATATTTTGTTCTTATTGTACTTGTTTCCATGGGGATGAAAGACTTTTTGAGCTAGAAATTTACTTTTATGGAAGATCTGATTGCCCGTATTTATCCGGAAGATTCCGAAAAGGTGCTTAAAGGTGTCAAAGAGCTGGCAGCTTCGTACAGGCAGAAGATGAAAAAAGCCACTAGCAATGAACTTACAGAGGCAGATTGTATCCTGATCACTTATGGCGACAGTATTTCAAGTGAGAATGAAGGACCACTGGCTACACTATCCACCTTTGGCATTAAATATTTAAAAGACATAATCAGTGCCATTCATCTGCTGCCCTGCTTTCCCTATTCTTCAGATGACGGGTTCAGTGTGATAGATTATTATGAAATAGATCCAAACCTGGGTGATTGGGGCGATGTAAAGCAGTTGGAGTCAGATTTTGAATTGATGTTCGACGCCGTTGTCAACCATATTTCCAAGTCCTCGGACTGGTTCAAAAAATACCTGGCTGATGAATCACCCTATAACAAATACTTTATCGAGGCGAATCCTCAGGACGATCACAGCAAAGTAGTCAGACCGAGAGCACTCCCTCTATTGCATCCATTTCTAAAAGAAGACAGGGAAGTCTTTGTATGGACAACTTTTAGCGAGGACCAGGTAGATCTCAACTACAAAGATTACAGGGTATTCCTCCATGTTCTGGATGTACTGTTATTCTATATAAGCAAAGGAGCGCGTTATATAAGACTCGATGCCATCGCCTTTCTGTGGAAAGAAGCCGGTACCAGCTGTATTCACCTCGATCAAACGCATTGGGTCATCCAGTCTTACCGGCAAATCATTGAAGAATTGGCTCCGGAGGTGATTCTTATTACGGAGACCAATGTACCTCATGAAGAAAACATTTCTTATTTCGGAAACGGATCTAACGAGGCCCAGATGGTGTACAATTTTACACTGCCGCCGCTTTTGGCCTTTTCTGTTCACCAGCAAAGTGTTTCCATTCTTACACAGTGGGCTCAAAGTCTTATACTCCCTGGTCCTGAAGTTTGCTTTTTTAATTTTACCGCGAGCCATGATGGTATAGGAGTTCGTCCCCTACAGGGTATAGTGGCAGCTGAGGATATCCTTAAGTTGGCCCGTGTAGCCGAAAAACACGGGGGATTTGTATCCTATAAAACGAATGAGGACGGTTCTGAATCCCCTTATGAGCTCAATTGCAACTATATGGATCTGATAACCGATCCTGCCTGGCCTGATGACCTTAGAATAAGGCGATTCCTGTTGACCCAATCCGTGATGCTATGTATGCCGGGAGTACCCGGAATTTATTACCACAGTTTGCTGGGCTCCGAAAATGACAGGGAAGCTGCCATTCAGAGTGGTATCAATCGCCGTATCAATCGAAAAAAGCTTGATTACGATACCCTGGTTGCCGAACTGGAGACAAGGTCTTCACTCCGAAACCGCATCTATTCCGAATATGCACAGATGCTTAAAGTCCGCAGGGCTAACGCAGTTTTTAATCCTTTCGCACCGGCCACGTACGATGCCACAGATTCGCTGTTTGTCATCATCAGGGAAAGCAAAGGGGAAGTCCTTTACGCACTACATAATTTTTCTGATCTGGATATTACGGTTGAGGCTATGACGGGTTCAACTGTGGATCTGATCACCA
>CAJHXL010000007.1_pt1 | contig 21432 bp, 12 predicted proteins | sample 9198601 | NCBI WGS metagenome assembly CAJHXL01 (sample SAMEA7708277, study PRJEB35096) | sediment metagenome | biome: marine neritic benthic zone biome [ENVO:01000025]; feature: sediment [ENVO:00002007]; material: shallow marine sediment [ENVO:03000034] sea grass bed [ENVO_01000059] ...
GCGTTACCTTCGTTAACATAAGTGGTTGATAAATTAAGCTGGGCATTCGTATAGCCTGGATTTATTTCGAGGGCACGCTTATAAGCCGCTCTTGCCTCTTCAATATTGCCCTGCTCCATGTTTATCACTCCAATATTGTATTGCAGATCAGGATTATCGGGTGCCATTGAGGCTGCCTGGGACATCAGCTCCTTAAACTTGTCCTTGTCGCCCATCTTGTAGTATAAATTGGCTTCGTTGAGTACCAGGTTAACATCATCCGGATAAGCTTTCTTCGCATCAGCATAGGCCTGTAATGCTTTTTCGTCCTGTCCCAGTTGCGTGTAGATCAGGGCGATGTTCTTAATGACCTCTGCCTTCTTGGAAGGAGTTTTATCATCAACAGGATCCTTATATGTATTTGACTTAACCATCAGATCTCTCTGAACCTGATCCATTTCTTCTACCTCGCCAGTCTCCACATTTGTAGCCTTATAGATAGTAGTACTTCCATCATAGCCAACATCTTTGAGTTCCTCATAGTATTTCAGGGCATCTTCATAATGCTGTCCATTCACAGCGCTGTTGGCCGCATAGTACAGGTAGATCGTATCCAGTGGGCTTAATTGATAACCTTTGTAAAGCTTATCGGCAGCATCCTTGAATTTTTTGTTCTGATTATCTTCCACAGCAGAATTGATCAAGTCTGAAGTCAGACCTGTAAGCCCTGCCTGAGCCTCGGCAGTATAGCGTTCTTTACCGCTTTTCTCTTCAACGCTGATGGTTTCTTTATAACAATGAATTGCGACATCAAAAGCTGATGCATCACCCTTTTTGGCAAGGTCTGTGTAGATCTTCCCGCGGGTAAAATGATACTGAGCCTGTGTTCTTGCATCGGCAGAGGCAACCGCACCGGAAGCAGCTTCCAATGCTGTTTTAGCCGTGGCTGCGTCCCCAGCTTTCAAAGCCTTTTCAGCGGCTTTGATCTCATTCTTCTGAGCATATCCGACCACGCTAAGTACCATGGCCATCATAATTAAGAACTTAGTTTTCATAGTAAATTAAATTAGTGAAATAGTGTTTATTAATGATTACTTTTTGTCTTTCTCCTCCTGGTTATCATCAATAGCTGTGCCATCTTCAGCATCCACCTCTATATTCATTATATCGGCCTGCTCCAGGTTGTCATCTTCCTTCATCACTTTGGCTACGGCAGCAATGGAATCATTCTCTTTAATGTTGATCAATTTGACTCCTTGGGTTGCCCTGCCCATTGTACGAAGATCCTCTACATTCATTCTGATAGCGATCCCGGATTTGTTAATGATCATCAGATCATCAGAATCGGAGACATTTTTAATAGCCACCAGTCCTCCTGTCTTATCGGTTATTGATATGGTTTTAACTCCCTTACCACCGCGGTTTGTGATCCTGTAGTCTTCGATACTCGATCTTTTTCCATAACCGTTCTCTGAAACGACCAGGATCTCCTCATCAAAGTCGTGAACAGATATCATACCAATCACTTCATCGCTGTCAGTAGCCAGTTTTATTCCGCGGACTCCACTTGCATTCCTGCCCATTGGCCTGGTCTTGCTTTCCTCAAAACGGATAGCTTTCCCGGATTTCAGACCGAGGAATATCTGACTGGTTCCGGTAGTCAGCTTAGCTTCCAGCAATTCATCATCTTCTCGGATATTTATAGCAATAATACCATTCTGTCGTGGCCTGGAATACTGTTCCAAGGTTGTCTTTTTCACCGTACCCTTTTTAGTGGCCATGATCACATAATGACTATTGACATATTCCTCGTCTTTCAGATCCTGTGTACAGATAAACGCTTTGACTTTATCGTCCTGAGAAATATTGATCAGGTTTTGAATAGCCCTGCCCTTGGAAGTTCGACTTCCCTCCGGGATCTCGTAAACCCGCATCCAGAAACACTTTCCCTTTTGGGTGAAGAATAGCATATACTGGTGATTGGTACCGACAAAGAGGTGTTCCAGGAAGTCTTCAGTTCTGGTTGAGGAGGCCTTTTGACCTACCCCGCCCCTATGCTGGGTCTTGTATTCCGTCAATGGGGTCCTTTTGATATAGCCGGCGTGAGAAATGGTTATGACCACCTGCTCATCCGGTATCATGTCCTCGATACTCAGGTCACCTCCGGCAAAATTGATCTCAGATCTTCTTACGTCTCCGTATTTCTCCTTTACTTCCAGCAATTCATCCTTGATGATCTGCATTCTCCTGTCTTTCTTATCAAGAATATCTTTCAGGTCCTCAATGGTGATCTTTAATTCGTCGTATTCTGTTCTCAGCTTGTCCTGCTCAAGTCCCGTCAACTGTCTTAGTCGCATGTCAACAATGGCCCTGGCCTGAACTTCTGACAGCTTGAAACGCTCCATGAGCTTTTCCCTGGCTTCATCCGCATTGGCAGAAGCTCTGATAATGGCAATGACTTCATCTATATTGTCCGAAGCAATGATAAGCCCTTCAAGGATATGAGCCCTGTCTTCTGCCTTCTTCAACTCATATTTCGTACGCCTCACCACTACTTCGTGCCGGTGATCTACAAAATGTTTGATAAGCTGTTTAACATTTAGCAGCTCCGGCCTGCCATTTACGAGTGCAATATTGTTAACGCTAAAGGAAGACTGAAGTGCTGTGTACTTGTAAAGCATGTTCAGCACGATATTCGGAATGGCATCCCTCTTGAGAATATAGACAATGCGCATCCCTTTTCTATCAGACTCATCCCGGATCATCGATATACCTTCGATCTTTTTATCGTTCACCAGATCGGCGGTTTTTTTGATCATGTCCGCCTTGTTTACCTGATAGGGAATCTCGGTAACTATAATACATTCACGACCGTCCACTTCCTCAAAGGTCGCGTTACCGCGCATGACAACTCGTCCTCTTCCTGTGTGAAAAGCTTCCTTAACACCTTCATAGCCGTATATAATTCCACCTGTCGGGAAGTCAGGGGCTTTTATATGGGTGATCAGTTCGTCAATTTCTATATCATTGTTTTCAATGAAAGCTACAGTGCCATCCACAACTTCTGATAAGTTATGAGGTGGCATATTAGTAGCCATACCAACGGCAATTCCTGAAGCTCCATTAACCAGCAGATTCGGTATCCTGGTAGGCAGAACGGTTGGCTCTTGTAGTGAATCGTCAAAATTCAGCTGATGATCAACAGTATCCTTGTCAATATCTGACAACATTTCGTCTGCGATCTTGCGCATCTTGGCTTCTGTATACCTCATCGCTGCCGGACTGTCACCATCAACAGAGCCGAAATTACCCTGACCATCAATGAGCATATAGCGCAGACTCCACTCCTGGGCCATCCTGACCATGGTGTCATATACCGATGCATCTCCGTGTGGGTGGTACTTACCGAGGACTTCCCCGACAATACGGGCAGATTTCTTATAAGAACTGTTTGACCTTACTCCTAATTCGTGCATCCCGAAGAGTACTCTTCTGTGAACTGGTTTTAGTCCATCCCTGACATCGGGTAAGGCACGTGACACAATGACCGACATTGAGTAATCAATGTAGGCCGATTTCATCTCATCTTCAATGTTAATGGGGATTAACTTTTCGCCTTCAGCCATATAAAATTCTAATGGATTTTATGTAGTAAAAATATCAGGGCAATATACACAAAAACAACACTTTCAAGATACTTTCAGACCACTTTCTTGAATAATTTATCAACACATTCAGGTACCGAATTCGTTGATAATTCGGGTGTTAATTTTTTTGTAAATCGGTGTTTTTTTCGTCATTTAGACCATGTTTATCGAATATAGGTACGGTATTTGACGTTCTTTTTAAGAGAATTACTAATTTTATTGTGGATTTAATGATAGTTTATGGACGATAATTTTTCACCTAGAGTCAAAGACGTAATTGCCTACAGCAAAGAAGAGGCGTTGAGGTTGGGACACGATTTTATCGGGACAGAACACCTTATGCTCGGTTTGTTGCGCGATGGCAACGGGAAGGCGATAAGCATCCTGGACGCCCTTGATGTTGATCTTGACCACTTGAGGCGTAAGGTGGAAATTCTAAGCCCGGCCAATCCGAATTCGGGCAATACCCAGAAGGACAAGAAGAATCTTCATTTGACAAGACAAGCCGAACGAGCCCTCAAAACAACATTCCTGGAAGCGAAGTTGTTTCAGAGCTCTTCTATAAACACAGCCCATCTTTTGCTGTGCATTCTTAGAAATGAAAACGACCCTACTACAAAATTGCTGCATAAGCTCAAAGTAGATTACGATGGTGTGAAAGATCAGTTTAAGTCTATGATCACCAGCGAAGATGATTATTTAGAATCCCCTACTTCAGAATCATTTCCGAGCGATTCGGACGAACCGTCTGAAGGTAAAGAAGGATCCTTTGGTGCAAGTTCCGGTCAGAAGGGCAGTAAGAAATCTAAAACTCCTGTCCTGGATAACTTTGGCAGGGACCTTACCCGATTGGCTGAGGAGAACAAACTGGATCCTGTTGTGGGAAGGGAAAAAGAAATTGAACGTGTTTCTCAGATCCTTAGCAGAAGGAAAAAGAACAACCCGCTGCTTATTGGAGAACCTGGTGTTGGTAAGAGTGCAATTGCCGAAGGACTGGCATTGCGGATCATCAACAAAAAGGTTTCGCGTATTCTATACAACAAGCGACTCGTAACCCTCGATCTCGCCTCACTGGTTGCCGGTACCAAGTACCGCGGACAGTTTGAAGAAAGAATGAAGGCCGTTATGAACGAGCTTGAGAAAAATGACGATGTGATCTTGTTTATCGATGAGATCCATACCATTGTAGGCGCTGGCGGAGCCACAGGAAGCCTGGATGCATCCAATATGTTTAAACCGGCCCTGGCGCGGGGAGAGATACAATGTATCGGAGCTACGACACTTGATGAATACAGGCAGTACATTGAGAAAGACGGAGCCCTGGAAAGAAGATTCCAGAAGGTGATGGTGGAACCAACTACCGTTGAAGAAACCATTGAGATACTGCAGAATATCAAGGGCAAGTATGAAGATCACCATAACGTGAACTATACCGATGAAGCGCTTATCGCCTGCGTCAAGCTTACGAATCGCTATATGACAGACCGCTTTCTTCCGGATAAGGCGATTGATGCCTTGGATGAGGCCGGATCTCGTGTTCACATTGTGAATATGGATGTGCCCAAGCAGATCCTTGAACTGGAAAAACAGCTGGATGACGTGCGTGAACTGAAGAACAGTGTGGTTAAGAAACAACGCTATGAGGAGGCTGCCAAATTGAGGGATGACGAGAAGCGACTTGAAAAAGAGTTGTCTGTCGCACAGGAAAAATGGGAAGAAGACAGTAAGATGCACCGGGAAACGGTCTCTGAAGACAATGTGGCCGATGTAGTATCGATGATGAGCGGCATTCCGGTTAACAAGATAGCGCAGACAGAAAGCAATAAGCTTGCCGAATTACCAGAGCTTATCAAGGGCAATGTGATTGGCCAGGATGAAGCCGTAGCCAAGGTGGCTAAGGCGATACAAAGGAACCGGGCCGGGTTGAAAGACCCGAACAAGCCAATCGGATCCTTTATTTTCCTCGGGCAAACCGGTGTGGGTAAGACGCAACTGGCAAAGATCCTTGCAAAAGAACTCTTTGATTCTGAGGATGCACTGATACGTATTGATATGAGCGAATACATGGAAAAATTTGCCATCTCAAGACTGGTAGGTGCGCCTCCCGGATACGTAGGCTACGAAGAAGGCGGCCAGCTGACTGAAAAAGTGAGAAGAAAGCCTTATTCAGTGATTTTGCTCGACGAGGTGGAAAAGGCCCATCCTGATGTATTTAATATGCTGCTCCAGGTCCTTGATGATGGGTATCTGACAGATAGTCTGGGACGCAGGATCGATTTCCGAAATACAATTCTTATTATGACCTCCAATATTGGAGCACGTCAACTAAAGGATTTCGGACAGGGTGTTGGTTTCGGCACCGCGGCAAAAAAATCTCAGGCCGATAGTCACCAGCGATCAGTTATTGAGAATGCACTGAAAAAGGCATTTGCTCCCGAATTCCTGAACAGGATAGACGACGTTATGGTCTTCAACCCTCTGGAGAGAGAACATATTCACCAGATCATCGATATAGAACTCAACAAGTTATTTGGCAGGATCAGGGAAATTGGATATGAATTGACACTGACTGACGAGGCCAAAGACTATATCGCTGACAAAGGCTTTGATAAGCAATACGGAGCACGACCTTTGAAGCGGGCCATCCAGAAGTACATAGAAGATGCTTTGGCGGAAGAGATCGTTAATTCCAAGCTACAGGAAGGTGATAAGATCCTGATGGATTTTGACAAGAAGGCCGAAGAACTGACAATAGACATTCAAAAAGCCAAAAAATCATCAAAGGCTTAATAAGTATAAAAACAATGAAGAGAGCCCTGTTTGGGCTCTTTTTTTTGCCCGTAATCCAGCTGTAAATATAAATAAACAGCATATTTAGGGCAGTTTGAGCCGTACACACGATATTTAAGCCATTGGTCTAATATTTTTCATTAAGCATAGTCATACATCTACTTTCGTTTTGGACACTATATATGGAATACAATGAACGTCGGACCGACAAAGAAAACCGTTATTGTCAAAGAATACCATTTGGACATAGGACGGGTACAAGTTTTCAAAAATCACCTTGTGGCAATTTTCGATGAGGGGGCAACAGTAACCTTAGAAAGGGCATACCAAATTATCGGTATTTCTGAAATTCATTTCAGAGATAAAAGCTTTGGGTTTATCAGCCTTCGCCAAAACTCATATGCGATTGATCCGACGATCTACACGTACCTGAGAGAGCTCAAGAATTTAAAGGCATTTGCCATAGTTTCCGTCAAGGAAATGGACATGCACAATTTTAAGATTGAGAAACTCTTTTATAAGAAACCCATGAAGATCTTTATCGACTATAAGAACGCTCTGAAATGGGTTAAAAGAAGGGTAAAAGACGCGAAAAAGAATTAATTTCCGCTACTAACCAACCGGCTTATCAGAGATCCAATTCAACCGGATTGGAATCAGGCTACTTTTTTTTCTGATTGTTTTCTTTCTGTACTTCCTGCTCCGGCTCTTTAAACAGATCTAAAAACGCCCGGCCTATATTGTCGGTTATCAAACCAGCTCTTAGTGATTCATAACCAGATTCATGGCTTGCCAGATCTCCAGCCCGACCATGGAGGTAGACGGCCATACGCGCAGCAGTGAGGGCCTCATAACCCTGTGCCAGCAGAGCCGTGATCATACCGGTTAAAACATCACCGCTGCCGGCAGTCGCCATCCCCGGATTGCCCGTTGAATTTATATAGCCCTTCCCGTCAGAGATAATTATTGTAAAAGCATCTTTCAATACCAGGATCAGATCGTATTTCCTGGAGAATTCTTTGGCCTTGTCCAGCTTCTCAAAATCGTTTTCCCAGGAACCCAACAGCCTTTTTAATTCACCGGGATGGGGCGTTAATATAGTACCTGCCGGAAGTTTGCCGAGAAGCGAACTTTCTTCGGATAGCATATTTATCCCGTCAGCATCAATAACCATAGGGCCCTTAAAGGTATCAAGGAATTTCTCAAAGCCGAGTCGCGTTTTCTCTTCAGTACCCATTCCTATCCCAATACCAACAACATCTGGCTTAAAGTCCAGGGAAATGTCCGTAATCATCTTATTATGAACATCGGTGAGCACCATTGCCTCGGATACAGAAGACTGAAGTGGTACATAGCCACATTCCGGCACAAAGGCTGTAACCAGTCCGCTTCCTGTAGCTATACAAGACCTGCTGCTAAGAATAACAGCACCTATTTTACCGTGACTCCCCCCAACAATAAGAGAATGCCCATAATCGCCCTTGTGACTGAATCTTTTACGGGGTTTATACCAGCTTAATATATCTGCCTGCCCTGTCAGTTCATAATCGGTTTCGGCATTAGCCAGATAATCCCTGTCCATTCCAATATCCAATGTAGTCCAGTCTTCACTGTAGATACCCGATTGAGGCAGAAAGAATATCAGCTTGGGTGCCTGGATGCTCAACACATAGTTAGCACGTATTACGGCATCCGGGTTCTCGATCGGCTTATCGAGATACAGACCGGAGGGTACATCCACCGAAAGTACAAATGCCCCTGAACCATTAATAGCATGCATCACTTTCGTAACCCAGTCATCAGGCTGCCGGTTAAGACCGATACCGAAAATTGCATCCAGAACCATGTCCCCGGGATTGATTTTTGGCAGTTCGGAATTCGGCTGAAGGATGTTTGGCCAGATCTTACGCGACTTGAGTTTCTCTAAATTGCTGAGGAAATCCTCAGACCTTTTATCACTATAACTAACAACATGCACGGCAATGTCATAACCGTGTTCCCAAAGATGCCGGGCAACGGCCAGACCATCGCCGCCATTATTGCCGATTCCGCAGAAAATATGGATCTTAAGCTGAGCTCCCTGCAGGTGCTTGTGCAGCCAGTTAAATATTTCCACAGCTGCCCGCTCCATCAGTTCTTCACTGCTTATGCCCTGCTTTTGTATTGTTGTTTTGTCAGCCTCATACAGCTGACCGACATTAAATATCTTCATTCAACAAAAATTTGGGTGAAATATTAGCTACTTGACAAAAATTGCCGAATAATTTGATAAGGTATTCAAAAGTACTACTTTTGGGGCTTTATCAGAAGTAAGATGGACGGCAATTCGGACATAAAAAAATACGAAATCGCACTTCAGAATGATCGGTACACTACTATGGCTACCATCAATACAACCCCTTTGGGGTAAGCTACTACATATCTGTCCGCATACATATATTTCATTAAGTCATCCTATCCTAACTATTTACTAGCATGAAGGTTTTAAAATTTGGTGGTACCTCTGTAGCACATGCAGACCAGATAAATCTGGTACAGGCTATTATTGCTGATGAACCGGCCAAAAATATGGTCGTGGTGGTCTCTGCACTGGGCGGGATAACAGATCTGCTGATACAGGCTGGTGAGACCGCTGCTAACAAAGACAGCTCATATGCCGATCTGTCTGCCGAGATAGAAAAACGACATATACAGGCTATTAAGTCTCTGATACCGGTAACCTCTCAAAGTGCCATACTCAGCAAGGTTAAAGAAGAATTAAATGCATTGGATACCTTGTTGGAAGGGGCTTTCTTAATTGGGGAGATGACCCCGAGGTTAAGGGATAAGATTGTCTCTTATGGCGAATTGCTCTCTTCATATATTATAAGCGAGTTCTTCCTTTCAAAAGAGATGGATACCCTTCTTATAGACAGCAGAAAACTCATTATTACAAATGAGAGCTATGGTAAGGCTGCTGTTAATTTTGAAATTACTTCGGCCCGCGTTTCAGAGTTGATTTCTAAGACGGGCAAACGCATCGTTGTTGTACCCGGCTTTGTGGCCTCATCGGAACGAGGAAATGTAACAACATTGGGTCGGGGTGGATCTGATTTTACCGCTGCAGTAATTGCTGCCGCGCTCAACGCAGAAGTCCTTGAAATCTGGACCGATGTGAGTGGCATGTTTACGGCCAATCCAAAACTGGTAAGACAAGCGAAAGCCATTGCCGCCATTTCCTACGAGGAGGCAATGGAATTGTCTCATTTTGGTGCCAAGGTGCTGTATCCTCCCACCATTCAGCCCGTCCTGGCAAAGGAAATACCGATACTCATTAAAAATACATTCCGGCCAGATGACCCGGGCACCCGCGTAGAAAAGAACAGAAATGCTTCCAGCAGGACCGTACGTGGCATCAGCCATGTGCCAGACATAAGCCTGCTGACCCTTGAAGGACCTGGAATGATAGGCATCCCGGGGATCTCAAGGAGGTTTTTTGAAGTCCTCTCCCAGGCCCAGATCAGTGTGGTACTGATTACCCAGGCATCATCTGAGCATTCTATTTGTATTGGTGTAGCGGACGAAGATGCCAAAGAAGCAGCCAGGCTTGTTAACGAGGCATTCTCACTGGAAATAAGTTCTTCCAAGATTAAACCGGTTGCCATTGAGAAAGAGTTATCCATCATTGCGTTGGTTGGGGACCAAATGAAGAACCATCAGGGGCTAAGCGGCAAAATGTTCAGTACACTCGGTAAGAACAATGTAAACATTAGGGCCATTGCCCAGGGCGCATCAGAACGAAATATATCCGCCGTTATTCGAAAGGAAGATGTAAAAAAGGCACTTAATTCCCTGCATGAGACCTTCTTTGAAGAGAACATCAAGCAATTGAACCTGTTTGTCATGGGTGTGGGTAATGTGGGTGCACGACTGTTACGTCAGATCAATCAACAAAGAGAATTCTTAAAAAAGAACCTGAAAATAAACCTTCGGGTCATTGGCATATCCAATTCCAGAACCATGACCTTCAATGATGAGGGTATAGATCTCAGTAAATGGGAAGATCTTCTTGCAAAAGGTCAAAAAGCCGACGGTGCTGCATTTTTTGAATCTGTGAAGAGCTTCAATCTGCGAAACAGCATATTTGTTGATAACACGGCCAGCGAGTTGGTCTCCAATGCCTATATCGATTACCTGAAGAACAATATTGCCGTTGTGACCTGCAATAAAATTGCCTGTTCCTCGGATCTGGATCACTATTTAAAGCTTAAAGAGATATCAAGAGAATACAGCGCGCCTTTTCTTTTTGAGACCAATGTGGGAGCCGGACTGCCCATTATAGACACTCTAAAACATCTAATTGCATCAGGGGATAAGGTCCATAAGATACAGGCCGTCTTGTCAGGAAGTCTGAATTTTGTGTTTAACAATTACGATACTAAACGGAATTTCGCCGAGGTGGTGCAACAGGCACAGGAGGAAGGATTTACAGAGCCCGATCCAAAGATCGATCTGAGCGGCGTGGATGTGATGCGTAAAATATTGATACTGGCCAGGGAAAGTGGATATGGAATAGATATGCATGAGATTGTCAACAATTCTTTCCTTCCCGAGGACAGCATGAAAACCAAAAACAATGAGGCATTCTACGCCTCTTTGAATAAGCATGAAGCCGGGTTTAAGGAACTCTATCAGCTTGCTGCCAGGGAAGGGGCAAGATTGAAATATGTTGCAGAATTTGATTCGGGCAAGGCCAGTGTGGGACTACAGCAAATACCTGAAGGTCACGATTTCTACAAGCTGGAAGGAAGTGATAATATTGTACTTTTCTATACTGAAAGATATCCGGATCAGCCTTTGATTGTTAAAGGAGCAGGTGCCGGTGCAGACGTAACAGCCTCCGGACTCTTTGCTGATATCATCAGAATTGGTAATTTTTAAGTGATGGATTCTATTCGCATTTTTTGTCCTGCCTCGGTTGCCAACATTTCCTGCGGATTTGATGTGCTCGGACTGGCTTTGGACTCTGTAGGTGATATAATGACTATCAGAAAAGTACCAGACCCTGGTATCCGTATTACAAAAATTACCGGCCAGGATCTTCCCCTGGAAGCCGGAAAAAATGTTGCCGGTGTGGCCGCTTTAGCCCTGCTTGAACATACGGAGGTCGCGTATGGTTTCGAAATAGAAATTGAAAAGAATATCAAACCTGGAAGCGGTATAGGAAGCAGTGCTGCCAGTGCTGCGGGCGCTGTCTGGGGCCTTAACTCATTATTGGGCAAACCATATACCAGTCTGGAACTGGTGCAGTTCGCCATGGAGGGTGAACGCCTGGCAAGTGGCACGCTCCACGCAGATAATGTAGCACCGGCCCTCTTTGGAGGATTTACACTGGTTCGCAGCTATGAACCACTTGACATTGTAAAAATCCCAAGTCCGGATAATCTGTTCGTGACAGTCATTCATCCGCAGATTGAGATCAAAACCTCAGACTCAAGAAAAATTCTCAAGACAAAGATCACTTTAGCTGATGGTATAAAACAATGGGGAAATGTGGGCGGACTAATAGCCGGACTCTACACCAGTGATTACAGTCTTATCGGAAGATCGCTGCAGGACCATATAGTGGAGCCAATCCGATCGATCCTGATCCCCGGATTTGATGAATTAAAGGAATCCGTAATGAATGCGGGAGCTCTCGGCTGTGGAATTTCCGGTTCCGGTCCTTCAGTATTCGCATTCAGCGAGGGAGAGTCCTCGGCCAATGAAACTGCCAATGCGATGAAGAGCGTTTATGAGGATCTCGGTGTTGCATTTGATATACATGTTTCCGGAATCAATCAGGAGGGTATCCGGATAGCACCATAGGGTATGAAGTACTATAGTCTGAATAATGAATCACCTGATGTCAGCTTTAAAGAAGCTGTGATCAATGGACTGGCACCAGACCGGGGACTATACTTTCCACGGCGGATAACCCCCCTCCCCCCTGCTTTTTTTGATAGTCTTCAGGATCTTTCGAATACCGAAATTGCCACCCAGGTCATCAGCCAATTTGTAGAGCCCGATATTCCTGCTGATGTACTGAGAGGTATAGTAGACGATGTATTACAATTTGATTTTCCCCTTGTAAATATCACCGATAATATTGCCGCTTTAGAGTTGTTTCATGGACCTACCATGGCCTTTAAGGATGTCGGGGCGCGATTTATGGCGCGTTGTCTCGGCTATTTTTCTGCGGCTGAGGACGATGAAATAACCGTGCTTGTAGCTACTTCAGGGGATACAGGAGGTGCTGTAGCTCATGGCTTTCTGGGAGTAGAAGGTGTAAAAGTCGTGATCTTATATCCGTCGGCTAAGGTAAGTGAGATACAGGAAAAACAACTTACTACCATGGGGCAGAATATTACGGCCCTTGAAGTAGAGGGAAGTTTTGACGATTGTCAGCAAATGGTAAAAACAGCCTTCCTAGACAATGAAATTGGGCAGAAAAGGAAGCTAACCTCAGCAAATTCGATCAATGTGGCCCGTTGGCTACCTCAACAATTCTATTACTATTTTGCTTATAAGAAAATAGGCCCTGAGAAGGACCATATTGTTTTTTCTGTGCCGAGTGGTAACTTCGGCAATCTTTGCGCCGGAATGGTTGCGAATAAGCTGGGTTTACCGGTGAGACAATTTATCGCCTCGACAAATATAAACGATACGGTACCCCAATACATGCACAGTGGTTCTTACGAACCCAAGCCTTCCTCGCCCACTATTTCAAATGCAATGGATGTTGGAGATCCCAGTAATTTTATCAGGATCCAAAAGCTTTATAACGACAGTTATGAGGCCCTGAAAAACCAGCTCTCCTCCTATTCGTTCACAGACGACCAAACCCGGCAGGCCATGCTGGATATTTACAAATCTTCGGGATATATCGCCGATCCGCATGGTGCGGTTGGCTATTTAGGTCTTAAGCAGTATTTACAAAACCATCCCGATGCTTATGGTGTATTCCTGGAAACCGCCCACCCCGTTAAATTTCTACAGGTGGTTGAAGAAACCTTAGATGTTAAAATGTCCTTACCACAGCAGATAAAGGACATCATCAATCGGAAAAAGGAGTCTATAGGGATTCGTTCATACGAGGATCTCAAGGCGTTTCTGCTCAATTCCTGAGACTGCTGTAATTTTATCATAATATTTGCTAAATCAAGTCCATTTGAACTCGGGCAGTCTTGTATTTTTCAATAAATTTGCCCCGGCTAAAAAACAAAGGATGAAAAAAACAGCCCTTACCGATACTCATGAAGCTCTGGGTGCAAAAATGGTCCCCTTCGCGGGCTATTTAATGCCCGTCTCTTATGAGGGTGTTAATGCAGAACACGAAACTGTCAGAAATGCTGTGGGGGTTTTTGACGTCTCGCATATGGGTGAATTCCTGATTGAAGGACCCAAAGCACTGGACCTGATCCAAAAGGTCAGTTCTAACGATGCCACTAAATTAACGGTGGGCCGCGCTCAATACAGTTGTATGCCCAATGAGACAGGTGGCATAGTGGATGATCTGATCATTTACAGGATTAAAGAAGAGCAATATCTACTGGTGGTTAATGCATCTAATATCGATAAGGACTGGGCTCATATTTCTAAATACAATGAAGAGATCGGTGCTGTAATGCGGAACATATCCGAGGCTTATTCCCTGCTGGCAATTCAGGGTCCGAAAGCCGTGGAGGCCATGCAGAGCCTTAGCTCGGTAGACCTTTCGGCCATCAAATTCTATCATTTTGAAGTTGGGGATTTTGCAGGAATTGAGCACGTAATCATCTCAGCTACAGGCTATACAGGTTCCGGAGGCTTTGAGATATATTGCAAAAATGAGGAAGTAAAGCAGGTATGGGACAAGGTATTGGAAGCGGGTGCAGGCTTTGGCATCAAACCTATTGGACTTGCAGCCAGAGACACACTCAGGCTTGAAATGGGCTATTGCCTTTACGGCAATGATATTGATGACAACACCTCACCCCTTGAAGCAGGACTCGGCTGGATCACAAAATTCACAAAGGATTTTGTAAATAGCGAAGCCCTCGCAAAAGAAAAAGAACGTAGCCCGGAAAGGAAATTAGTTGCCTTTGAATTGGATGACAGGGGCATACCGAGAAAGGATTACGATATAGTTGACGGTCAGGGTATAAAAATAGGCGTTGTTACTTCGGGTACCATGTCACCTTCACTAAATAAGGGTATCGGGCTTGGTTATGTACCTAAGGTTTTCGCCCAGCCGGGAAGTAAGATCAATATTCAGATTCGCAAAAACGAGGTGCCGGCAACGGTTGTTAAATTACCTTTTTATAAAGGCTGATACCTCAGATGAAGGAAGGGAGAAGAAAGTTGGAAGAAGGAGGGAAACGAATTTTGATTCTGGGAGGCAGCGGTTTTATCGGAAATGCCCTGTATAAAGAACTCTGCAATTATTACGACACCTACGGAACCTATTGCTCATCAAGAAAGAGTTTTGAGCACAACCAACAGTTCTTCCGCTATGATATGCGTGAAGACGACATTTTCAGACTGTTAGAAAAGATAAGGCCACAGGTGATCATCTCGGCCCTGAGAGGTGATTTTTCTTCCCAGGTGCAGGCACACCAGCATATAGCAGAATATCTTATTCAGAACAAATGCGTGCTGTACTTCCTTTCATCGGCCAATGTTTTTGACGCCTACAGCAAATTTCCTTCTTATGAGCAGGACAAGACCTTATCTGAGAGCATCTATGGCAGACTGAAGATAAAGATCGAGAATATGTTATTGAGGCTGCCCAAAGCCAAAACGGCAATCCTGAGGGTTCCCATGGTCTTTGGGAATGCGTCGCCCAGGATCAGGGAAATGAAGAATGCCATCTGGAACAATGAACCTATAGAGGTATTTCCTAACCTGGTTATCAATGTGACCAATGACGACCGGCTTACGCAGCAAGTGCACTATCTTATCAACCGCGAAAAAACAGGAATTTTTCACCTTGGCAGCGAGGATCTGGTTCATCACGACGATTTTATCAAAGAGGTTGTAGAGCGGATAGGGAGTTTTAACCCTATATATAAAAATGTTTATACAACGAATGAGGAGCGGTATCTGGCAGTATTGCCCAAGAACAACAAATTACCTAAAAATCTCAGGTTCGGTTACCAGGATATCATAGATCATCATGTGATGAACTAATACCAACCTGGTCTATCTGTTTTCCGGTACTTATTGCTAACTTTATCTAAAAGGTAGACCATGGAAAAACTTAGCGAATCGGCAATACTCGAAAATCTGGCAAAACTCAATGGCTGGGAATTGGTGGATGATGGAATAGAAAAGTCCTTTAGCTTCCAAAACTTCAAAGAGGCCTTTGCAGCCATGACCCATATTGCGATGGAATGTGAGGTCCAGAACCACCATCCCGAGTGGAACAATGTATACAACAGACTTCATATCCGTTTTAGTACTCATGACGCAGGCGGACTCACCGAGGCAGATTTCAATCTGGCCCATATAGTTGACGAGATCACGGGTTGAATCAGCCAAAAAGTCACTTTAGCAATTTTGATACATTCTTAATTTAGCGGCTAATCAAAAGTTAGGCAATGGGTAGAGCATTTGAGTTCAGAAAAGCGCGTAAAATGAAAAGATGGGCAGCGATGTCCAAGGCATTTACACGCATTGGAAAAGATATCGTGATCGCCGTAAAAGAAGGTGGCCCCGATCCTGATTCCAATTCCAAGCTGAGGGCTGTGATCCAAAATGCTAAATCGGTCAATATGCCTAAAGAGAATATCGAGAGGGCTATCAAGAAGGCCAGCGATAAATCTCAGGGCGATTTCAAGGAAGTACTTTTTGAAGGCTACGGACCGCATGGTATTGCTATATTGATCGAAACTGCGACAGATAACAATACCAGGACGGTGGCAAATATCCGCAGCTATTTCAACAAATGTAACGGCAGTCTGGGCACTTCAGGATCGGTGGAGTTCATGTTTGACCACAGCTGCAATTTCAGGATCCCGGTTGAGGGTATAGATCCGGAAGAACTGGAACTGGACATGATTGATTTTGGGGCCGAAGAAATCTTTGAAGATGAAGACGGACTCCATATTTACGCGCCCTTTGAAAGTTTTGGAGCCATCCAGAAAGAACTGGAAGGAAGGAATCTTGAAATACTCTCTTCGGGCTTCGACCGCATTCCCCAGGTGACCAAGGAACTGAGTCCTGAAGAGATGGAAGATGTGGAAAAACTATTGGAGAAGATCGAGGAAGACGACGATGTTCAGAACGTTTTTCATTCGATGAAGGAATAAACTAATCCTTGGATGTAAACAGGCTCTTCTGTTCACGACCAAAACAAAAATAGAACAGATGAGAAAGTCATTAATCCTGTTACTCATATTCCTGATGAGTTATACTACTCATGCACAATCCATGGATGGAAATAGGTTGAAGGAACTGATAACAGAGATGTCAGACACCCTCCAGAACGTAGGCAACGCCTTCCAGTTCATGTATAAGGAAAAATTACTGGTCTGTATCTTTGATGAGGACGCAAACCGAATGCGAATTATCTCTCCCATTATTGAACGCAAAAAGATTGAAGAAGAACAGTTGCTCAATGCACTGGTTGCTAATTTTCACTCGGCCCTGGATGTAAAATACGCCTTGAGCGATGAGATCATCTGGTCTGTTTTCACCCACCCCCTGAGAGAATTAAACGACTACCAGGTACAGGATGCCATTCGACAGGTCTATACCGCAGCAATAACATTTGGGTCCACCTATTCCAGCACTAATATGGTCTTTCCGGGAAATACCAATAAGGAAGAAAAACCGGAAAAGATCCTGGATAAAAGCTAAAAAAGACCCGGCTTTCGCCAGGCCTTTATAATTATTGGTTAATAATTGGTTATTGGGAATTGCTAATTTCCAATTACTGATTTCTCCATACTTTGTACTAAATACTCCGTACCTAATACTAACTACTTGTTCACAATAAAGGATTTCTTGAACACAGTGCCCTTATTTCCGAACACTGTTATGTAATAAACCCCTTCTGAAAGTGTATACGTTGGCATCACGAACAGATTTTTAACATCTATTTGTGTACCATTATATTCCCGTAGCAGTCTCCCTTGAAGATCGTGTACCCGGATGGCAAAGATTTCTGCTTCGTCCTTGTCATCTATCAATTCGATTTGAATTTCCATAACCGCCGGATTAGGGTATAATTTCAATCCCAGGGATCCACCTCCACTACTTTCCACAACCTCGAAATTGATCGTCATAGGGGTTCCCATAGTACCGCTCAGTCCATTGCCTGAATAAGGCGTCGCTGTCAGTGTATAATTACCCGCCGGGAAAGCACCGGGAAGATAATCCCCTGATAAATCACCATACAGGGCATAGGGTGCGAAATTCTCCGTCATTCCCTGAGTTGCCGCCCCTGTCAGTTCAAGCCGCACACTTTCCACATCTGATGTGGCATTGGCCCTGATATTCAGATTCATTGTGGGCAAGGTGGATTTATCGATGATCGCTCCTTCTATAAGCGTTACGATGTCTGATTCTAAATCTGCATTGACCAGTACAAAGCCGGTAATGGAGAGTACTGTGGAAGGATCTGTGACTTCTATGTCATCACTGGCCTCTCCCGTACAGCCATTACCATCGGTAAAGCTGTAAGTAAGTGTGTGTACTCCTACCCCTGCCGCTGCAGGATCAAAACTGTATGTCATGCCATTGCCATCATCGGTTACACCAGGACCGGAGTAGACGCCGCCTGTGGGGGTGCCACCACCGAGTCCATTCTGTACGCCATCACCAATCAATAGATCAGGAGGGGCCATAAAGGTCACTATGGGTAATGGAGGATCACTTAAAGTAACCATTAATGTCTCCGTACAAAGACTGTCATCGCTAACGATAATAGTATAATTGCCGGCTGTTAACCCGGTAAAGGTACTGGTACCACCCGGACCGGAGATTCCTACCAATTCGAAGGATACCGGTGGATTCCCATTAACAACGCCAATGCTTATACTGCCATCGCTTCCACCACAAGTACTCGGGTCAGTGGTATCATCTACAAAGGCATCAAAATCAACGCAGGCCGGATTTACATCGATCACCTGGAAATTGACCATAACGGTAGGGCCCGAGTTCGGGTTGGCAATCAGCGTATAATCCCCGGCAGGGAACATCATCCCCTGGATATCCACACCAATATCACCAAAGAGTGAGAACGGTGGGGAACTTCCCTCGGTACGGACTTCATTGATGGGTCCGCTCAGATTAAAGCTCACTCCATTAGGACTCAGATCAGCATTATAGATGATCCCGAAAAGCAGATCACCCAGAACGCTCTTATTGATCACGGTACCTTCAGTAAGTGCCATAATTGGCGTATCCGTTGAGGAATCGACCAAAATCAGTGGTGATCCTATTGTTGGATTAACAAACTCAAAGTTTATCGTATTTGTCATACCTGAGGAACCACCAAGTCCATCTTCTGAAAAGGCCGTAGCGCTAAGCGAATAATTGCCTAAGGCAAAGACATGAGGGAAATAATCCGGTCCCAGATTACCAAATAAGGCAAATGGTGCTGTATTTTCTGTCTGAGTAGCAGTCTGTGCGCCGGTCAGATCAAAGAAAACGCTCTCCGTATCCATCGTTGTTTCCGCACGAATATTCAGATTCATGGTGGGTAATGAAGACGCGTCTATTGCAATACCATCCGTCAGCATCATGATGTCCATATCCGTATCAGCATTCACCAAAACAAAATCTGTAATGCTCAACGGATCTGGTGGTACTACAACATCCAGTGGTCCGTCAGAGAAGCACCAGAAGTCGGTTCGGAAGGTCGCGTCTGCACCTGAATTGGTAATCACTGCAAATACAATGCCTATCAATTGGCCATTGCCACCACTTCCTACAGGAACCGGATCAAATATTCCGTTTCCACCGTGGATGGAGTTATCATCAAAGAAATCGGTAAATGGAATTGATACCAGTTGCCATCCACCACCGCTGATAACATCTGCTTCTGATCCGGGTGGACCCACGGTCAGATTGTATTGGAATTCGTCATCGTTGGGTGCAGGGAATGGAAATGCATTATCCCCATCATCATCTTCCTGTAAATTGATCTCCAGCAGGAAATCCTGTCCTGCATCCGGATTGATCCAGAAATTGAAATGCGTCATATCCGCAATATGCGAGGGATTATTTCTTCCAAATCCTCCCAGGAATCCCGGTGTTCCGCCGGATCCCCAACCAGTTTGAAGGGAGGCATTTCCACCTTGAACAGGGGGCAGGTCTACAAAATTCGGATCAATTCCTCCTCCACCAACGGAGCCTCCGAAGACAAACCAGTCGTTGCCAAAGGGATCTCCATGCTCCATATCGTCAAATGGAAGTTTGGCCGATATTGGACCTTCTGAGAAGCACCAGAAATCGGTACGGAAGGTCGCATCTGCACCTGAGTTGGTAATCACAGCAAATACTATACTTAGAAGCTCTCCATTTCCTCCACTTCCTACCGGTATAGGGTCAAAGACTCCATTTCCTCCGTGAATGGAATTGTCATCAAAGAAATCTGTAAACGGTATGGAAATTAGTTGCCATCCGCCACCACTGATGGCATCTGCACCAGAACCTGGAGGTCCAACCGTAAAATTGTATTGCCATTCATCATCATTCGGTGCCGGGAATGGAAAGACTCCATCTCCATCATCATCTTCCTGCAGATTGATCTCTAATACAAAGTCCTGATCAGCATCCGGATTGATCCAGAGGTTGAAGTGGGTCATTGTACTCAGGTCTACGGCTTGATTTCTTCCGAAACCGCCAAGGAATCCCGGGGTACCGCCGGAGCCCCATCCGGTCTGCAGCGAGAAAGCGCCACCATTCACAGGGGCAAGATCTACTGCATTCGGATCTATTCCTCCCCCACCAACTGAGCCTCCAAAGACAAACCAGTCGTTGCCAAACGGATCACCGTGCTCCATGTCGTCGAAAACAATTTTATTCGAATCCGATCCTTCACCACTTAGATTCACTTCCAGCAAGGCTTGATCCGGATCATTACTTTGGATCGCCAGAGTAGCAGTTTTTGGACCTATCGAATTGGGATTAAAACCAACTACGATATCAGAAGCACCTCCAATTCCTATTGTGAAAGGATCTCCTCCGCTAAGGATATCAAATTCAGAAGCATCCGGCCCCGTAATATCTATATTCGTAACATTAAGGTCTCCACCACCTATGTTACTTACAACAAAAGTCTGTTGTGCTGAGGTTCCAGGTATTACTAATCCATAACTATGAGACATTGGATCGATCGTAATATCGGGATCCGTAGTGCCTAAAGGTCCTTCAGAGAAACACCACAAGTCAGTACGGAAACTCACGTCTGCACCTGACTGGCTAATGAAACCGAAGATAACATTGACCAGCTGGCCATTTCCACCATTAGCTACCGAAATTGGATCCAGCACACCATTACCCCCATTCTGAAGTGAATTATCATCAAAGAATGTACTTAGTGGAATAGATATCAACTGCCATCCACCGCCACTTACAGCGTCTGCGTCAGGGCTATTGTTTACCTGGAAGTTCACCTGGAACTCATCGTCATTACCTTCTGGCGGGAATGGTATAAGATCATCTCCGTTATCGTCATCCTGTAATTGAACTTCTATGGTATAATTCTGACCCGCATCCGGATTGATCCAGAAGTTGAAGTGCGTCATATCGGTCAGGTCTACCGGGAACGTTCTACCGAAACCTCCAAAGAATCCAGCGTCACCTCCTGAGCTCAAGCTGGTTTGCAATGCAAAAGCACCGGAATTTTGTGGGGGGAGATCAGTAAAGGTCGACTCTAAGTTAACCCCTGAGAGACCATTAAATGTAAAGTAGCCATTACCTAAAGGATCACCGTGTTCCATGTCGTCAAAAACGACCTTATTGATATCTGATGGATCAACACCATTGCCTATCAGTGGAATATCGA
>CAJHXL010000025.1_pt1 | contig 21242 bp, 23 predicted proteins | sample 9198601 | NCBI WGS metagenome assembly CAJHXL01 (sample SAMEA7708277, study PRJEB35096) | sediment metagenome | biome: marine neritic benthic zone biome [ENVO:01000025]; feature: sediment [ENVO:00002007]; material: shallow marine sediment [ENVO:03000034] sea grass bed [ENVO_01000059] ...
CAAAAAAAATAAAAAAAATGTTTGGGCACATAAACCCCAAAGATCCCCCTCCATATTGTCCAATCAGGGATGTTATGGCCCTGGCCTCTGATAAGTGGAGTATCCTGATAGTTCTTTATCTCGGTTACTATCCCGTGCTCAGATTTAACGAACTCAAAAAAAAGGTTTACGGCGTTTCAAGTAAGGTGCTGAGCGAGCGGCTAAAAATGCTTGAAGCCGATGGCTATGTGTCCCGTACCTTGTATCCTGAGGTACCTATCAGGGTGGAATATTCCCTCACTGATTTTGGTCATTCATATTTGACAAAGCTACTGGAGTTAACGGAATGGGTGCAATTGTACAGCGACCAGGTGATCAGCAACCGGACTGCTTATCAAAATAAAAGAGGATCTTAGGAAGGACTAGTCTTTTACCCGGTTCCATATGTCGAGGTACATCTTCCAGTTATCCTCTTCCTTTTTCCAGACTACTACATATTTGCCCTTAAAAGAGGCTATTTCACCATCGGCATGTTCTGTCTTACCTTCATAATAGCCATAGTTATAGGCATAATTGCCAATAAAGTTTATTTCTTCAGGTTTTATTTGATGATGTAACAATCGGGAACCTTCGCGTATTTTGAATCGATTCTTAATCCCAGCCAACCATCAGGTATTTTATCTTGGCCAGATCGGGAATTTCCACCTGTTCAATAGGCTGGGTTTTGGTATATCGAAGATGAGCTGGTAATTCCTTTTTATCAATGGTAAAGTATACATCGCTGCCTTCCAGCAGTATTACCACATTGTTGAGGGATGTGATGATCTTTCTGACGCTATATTGTTTTTTTATCTCTCCAAAATTGCTCAGCAGGCCTATGCCCTCGGCCGTTGTATACCTGGAATCTGCCACCAGTATATGACCGATTTTGGGAATACTGTCTGCAGTAGGGGTGAGTGTCAATAAGTGCTTACCCCCGGGTTCAAAGATTTTCAGTTTCCTATTTCCGGCTCCTATGGTCAATTGCAATGTGTCTTCAACCAGGGAATCCCTGGAATACAGTTCTTTCACATCCTCAAAGAGCACCTCGCGCGTCAAAAGACCTACCTGATCGGAACTGATACCGAAATATGGATCCTTCTGTTCTTTACAGCCCGAAATCAAACACAAAAGTGGAATAATTAATAGGAATAATATTCTGTATATCATATAGTTAACGCATTACTTTTTTCAAAATACCAAGAACTCCTCTAATAAAGGTGGCACTGGTGAGCACCTTTACAATAGGATCCTGCCTGCTGCTTCGTCTTCTCCTGGTACTGGTTCGGCCTGAGCTGCTTTTTCGTTCTCTTTCTTCTTCCTGTGCCGCTTCCTTTTCTGCTTTCTCTATCTTTTCATTTAGCAATTCATAAGCACTTTCACGATCTATTATCTTATTGTATTTGGTGGTCAGGGAGGAATTGGCTATCACCTTTTTCAATTCGGCAGGTGTAAGGATATCCATCCTGCTCATGGGCGCCCTGAGCAATGTTGCCGCCAGAGGTGTAGGCCTGCCTTTTTCGTCCAATGCCGTGATCAGGGCTTCCCCAATTCCCAGTGAAGTGAGCACTTCCTTGGTGTCATAGTACTCAGAGATAGGATAATTTTCCGCGGTCAGTTTTATCGCCTTCCGATCCCTTGCCGTAAAGGCCCTGAGAGCGTGTTGTACTTTCAGACCTAATTGAGACAAGACCGCGGGAGGTACATCCGTTGGATTTTGAGTAACAAAGTAAAGACCAATACCCTTGGAGCGTATAAGTTTTACAATACTTTCAATCTGATCGAGTAGGGCATCGGAAGCCTCCCTAAAGATCAGGTGTGCCTCATCTATAAAGAAAATTAGTTCAGGCCTGTCACTGTCGCCCTGTTCAGGAAAAGTGGCGTAGATCTCGGCCAGCAGACTGAGCATAAAGGTTGAGAATAGCTTGGGACGGTCCTGTATGTCGGTCAGCCTGATTATATTGATATAGCCCCGGCCATTCTCATCAATTCGGGTCAGATCGTCCACATCAAAGGACTTTTCCCCGAAGAACAGTTCTGCTCCCTGTTGTTCGAGCTCTATGATCTTTCTGAGGATGGTACCCGTAGAACTTGTAGAGATCCGACCGTACTCCTTGGCAAATTCCTTTTTGCCGGTCCCCGTCGCATATTGCAATACTTTCTTGAGATCTTTCAGATCCAGCAATGGCAGCTTATGATCATCGCAATACTTAAAAACCACTGCCATAATACCTTCCTGGGTCACACTCAGATCCAATATTCGCGATAGTAATATGGGGCCGAACTCAGACACCGTTGCCCTTAGTTTTACACCGTCCTGTTCTGACAGTGAGAGAATCTCCACAGGGAAACTCTTAGGTTCGAATGCCAGCCCTATTTTTTCATGTCGCTCGTCTATTTTCGGATGTCCCGGACTAGGTTGCGCTATACCGCTCAGGTCTCCTTTTAGGTCCATAAGAAGAACCGGGATACCCTTTTCGGAAAGATTTTCGGCTATAATCTGCAGGGTCTTGGTCTTACCTGTTCCTGTGGCACCTGCAATGAGTCCATGCCTGTTCAGGGTTTTAAGCGGAACTTTTACATGGGCACCGGTGATGGTCTCACCCTCCAGCATGGCTGCACCCATGGTGATGAAGTCTCCTTTACAGCTATATCCTGCCTCGATATGCTCAAAGAATTGTTCTTTGTTGTTCATTAGTGTTTAGTTTGGTTAAAAATAGCGCAATTTTAAGCAAGAATAAAAGTATTTACCGGGCTATAACGCCCCAAATGAATTATTTTTTAAGCTTGGCACCGGTAATTCAAATGGGCACTACCATTTACTAAACCATTAGATGGTCACTTAAACTGGCAAACTTCAAAAACATCTTTAGGGTTACTTGACTTAGTCCTATCTTTGCAGCATGCTCAAAGAGGAGGTATTATCACAGGTTGACCAGGGATTGATGTTACCCCTGATGGAAGAGTTCTATACGATTCAGGGTGAAGGATATCACAAAGGAACGGCAGCGTATTTTATCAGGATAGGAGGATGCGATGTGGGCTGTCACTGGTGCGATGTGAAAGAGAGTTGGAATGCCGAACTGCATCCGCCTACTTCCATCGATAAGATCGTGAAAAATGCCGCTAGCTATTCAGATACCATTGTGATCACAGGCGGGGAGCCACTTACCTGGGATATGGGTCCGTTAACAGCGGCGCTGAGATCGAAGCATCTGAAAACACACATAGAGACTTCTGGCGCCTATCCACTCACCGGGGAATGGGATTGGATTTGCCTGTCACCTAAAAAGATCAAATTGCCGGTTGGGAATATCCATAAAGAAGCTGATGAGTTAAAAGTTATCGTCTATAACCGTCACGACCTTAAATTTGCCGAAGAACAGGCAGAAAAAGTAAGCAGGGACTGTATTTTATATCTTCAACCCGAATGGAGTGCGAGGGAAAAAGTAACCCCCATCATTGTGGACTACGTCATGAAAAACCCGCAGTGGAAAGTTTCCCTGCAGACCCATAAGTATCTGAATATCCCTTAAACTGAATTATTAGGAGGTCTTAACGTCCACCGTTGGCCTGCAGATCCAGGATACATTCAGGATCAAGTACCGGAATGGATTGACCTTTGGATGCCATGTCTTCCAACATCCCCATAATACCTATTCCAAACTGTAGTTCAGCTCTCATTAGACAGCCTGTAACATCGCAGTGATTATTTCCTACCGGATTCCCTGCAGCATCCAAAATTGGATCTCCATTGTCATCGAGCTGTACATCCTCGTGGTCGTTAACAGCCGGACTCCCTAGGTTCACAAGTCCGAATAAATGACCGAATTCGTGATTGAGCGTACTGGATTCAACGTCGGCGAGACTTACCAGGAAACTATTTGCAGCAAGACCCCTAACAGTAGACTCATAGATTACCATGGAGGTATTTCGATATACAGATCCGAGTGTAACGATCCCGGAGTCCGGATCATCGTCTACATCGGGTGCATCGGCAAAGTATATGTAGATAGCAAGGGTCTCTCCATCGTTGAAAGCTGTTCTGTTCTCCTCTTCAAGATTAGCCACCTCCTGTATTGTCAGATCTTCCTGGCTGGGAGAAGGTAAGGAAACATACTGTATCTCAATATCCTCCTTAAATGTCCGATCGCGCAAATAGCTCTCAAATGTAAGCATGGCTTCTGTGGTTGGCCTGAACCCTTCCACATAGGCAATCTCAATCAATAAACTGCTAAATTCGTCATTTGCAAGGATGTCATGAGCAGAATCTCCTACGGCAAGCAGGTTCTGAGTTTTATTCACACCATCCGGACCGGACGAGTTATTGTCGTCGTCCTTTGAACAACCCAGAAATAATAAGAGCGTCAATAGGAGTAATAAGCTAATCTTTTTCATGCAATTTGTATTTCGAATAATAGATCTGTGAATATACTAACGATTTCATCAGATATCTATTATGAATTTTTTGTGATCCTGGCCAAATAGTCGTAATGATCTCCTTTTCTTATCAGTTCGCATTTTAGATCAATGGTTTGGGCCACGGCATTGAGTCTTTCATAATCGATGTATAACCAGGGAAAAGGCTGCGTTTTTTTGCCCTTATATTCGGTAATAAAATGCACCTCACCGTAATACGATACATCTGCCGGAACCCAATAGCCACCATCCTCCTCCTCCTCAAACATATAGATGATGTCTGAAGAATCCAGCAATATTTGACCATCCTCCTTCAAAAGAGAACTGGCATGCAACAGGAAAGGGTTTAACCCCTCCAGGTTTGCTGCCATCCCAATTCCATGCATCAACAGCAAAATGGTATCAAATTTTGTGCCGGAATAGCCTAAAAAGTCGGATTGCACCAGGTTTTTCACACCTCTGAGCCTGCAGGTTTCAATAGCACCAGCTGAAATATCCAAAGCTGTTACTTCAAAACCGGCGTTTTGCAGCTGCAGACTATGGCTTCCTGCTCCGCAACCCACATCCAGTACGGTACCACTGCACATTTTTAAAGCTGATTGTTCCAGAACGGGCATTTGATCATAATCGCGGAACATATATGATAATGGAAGGAGATTGTTTTTGTCCGTAGTCAAATGCGTGAGCAGTTCATCACTGTACGCACCGTGAAAATAATCCAGCAACGCCGCACCAAACAAATCAGTATCGGGGATATTACTATTTTGCATTCAAAACAAATAAAAATCAAAATTAGGATTAATTGATCATCAGACCCCAACGCGGCTAAAAATATGGAGGATATTCTTAAAAACTTACCGGACAGATCCAGGCAGCTTCAAAAAGAGAATCGCAAATTCTTTAAAAAATTAAAGAAAAAGCCGCCAAAAGACCTGGACCGTACCATGCAACAATTACACGATAGCGAATTCAGTAGGACTGATTGCCTGCTTTGTGCAAATTGCTGCAAAACTACCGGCCCCCTATTCACAGATGCGGATATAGTAAGAATTGCCAAACATTTTCGCTTAAGGCCTCAGCAATTTATTGAAACCTATCTCAGGGAAGATGAGGAAGGTGATATGATACTTCGGGAAGTTCCCTGTCCCTTCCTGGGTGCTGATAATTATTGTTCCATTTACGAGGTTCGGCCAAAAGCCTGCAGGGAATACCCACACACGAATCGCAAAAAATTCCACCAAATATCTCAACTTACGATGAAGAACCTGGCTATTTGTCCGGCGGCTTTTAATATCGTTGAAGAGTTGAAAAAGAGCGTTAAAATCTGAAATGTCTAAATAGCAATAGGACAGTTGACATTCAATCAGATTTTGCATGAATTTGCTTAATTTTAGTCCATGGACAGCGTCATAAGCTATTTCGAAAACATTCCTTCTACACACAGGAGTATCATTTTGGTTGGGGGGATCACTTTTTTTTGGCTGCTTGAAGGGGCCGTACCACTTTTTAGATTTAAGTACAAAAAGTGGAGACATGCAGTCCCAAATTTCTTTTTTACCCTGACAACCATTGTTATAAATTTCGCCCTGGCGTTTTTGTTACTGCAGACCAGCGACTGGGTGGTTGCCAATAAATTTGGCATTGTCAACTGGTTGCCTTCAATGCCTTTGTGGCTCTATATTCTCTTAGGTGTGCTGCTGCTCGATCTTGTCGGTGCCTACCTGGCCCATTATGTGGAACACAAGGTAAAACCGCTTTGGATGATTCATCTGGTGCATCACACCGATCATGAGGTGGACACGACTACGGCAAACAGGCATCACCCGCTGGAAAGCCTTATTCGTTTTAGTTTTACCTTACTTGGTGTGGTTATAGCCGGAGTGCCTATTGGGGTGGTTATGCTGTACCAATCCTTGTCATTGGTGGCCACTCAATTCAGTCATGCCAATATTCGACTGCCAAGAAAGGTGGATGATGCCATAAGCTGGATCATTGTTTCACCCGATATGCATAAGGTTCACCATCATTTTGTCCTGCCATACACCGATTCTAACTACGGAAATATTTTTTCTATCTGGGACCGTATGTTCGGCACCTTTATGAAATTAGACCGGGACACCATTGTTTATGGCGTAGATACTTTTCCGGACAGAAAGGAAAATGGTAGTGTTTGGGGCCTTCTTAAACAGCCTTTCCACAAATACAGGAAACCTACACATGGTGTAATAAAGGCTGAAACTACTCGTAGATAAGATATTTAGATCTGATCTTCTTAAAAGATTCCAGATCAGTTTTCCAGCTTTCCCTAATAGCTTTTTCAGACATACCTTCTTCAATCTGCTTTTGCAATAGTGCTGTCCCGGCATGCCTGGTGAAGTTGTCGGTATTGAAGAATTTCTCCTTGTCTGTGCAATTATTATAGGCTTCTATGATCCAATTAATACGCACTATATGCAGACGGTCATTATTGGACAGATCCCTGCCGTAACATTCAACTCCCTGATGTTTGGGGTTTTTGGCTCCGAAATTGGGTTGTGGTACATAGCTAAAACTGAAATGCTCAGGGCTGAGAAATGGAGCACCAAATCTTTGGAATTGCCACTCGGTACCCCTTCCTGCATTAATATTGGTTCCCTCAAATAATCCGAGACTGGGATAGAGGTTCACCGATTGGGCATTGGGCAGATTTGGAGAAGGCCTGACCGGCAATTCGTAAACACTGTCATGGGTGTAATTTTTTAAAGGGATAACAGTAAGATCGGCTTTTACCCCATCTTCAAGCCAACCTTCCTCATTGATCATTTTTGCGTATTCCCCCATGGTCATACCGTATACCAGAGGAATAGTATTCAGGCCGAGGAAACCCCTGTTTTCAAGTTCCATGGTAGGTCCGTCTACATAGTGCCCGTTCGGATTGGGTCTGTCCAGTACGATCACCGGAATTTGCGCTATTGCACAGGCCTCCATGGCCAGTTGAAGTGTAGCGATATAGGTGTAAAAACGCACTCCAACATCCTGAATGTCAAACAAGACCACATCCAGACCATCCAGTTGTTCCTGGGTAGGTTTTTTGTTTTTCCCATACAGCGATATGATTGGCAGGCCGGTTTTGAGATCTATGCCGTCCTCAACCTTTTCACCTGCATCGGCCCGGCCTCTGAATCCATGCTCAGGAGCAAATACCTTTTTTATAGAAATTCCGTTAACCACAAGGGAGTCTACCAGGTGCACATAGGTTTTGGAAGCGGTCTCGCCTTTACCAATCACACTGGTTTGGTTAGCAATAACACCCACATTTTTACCGGCTAGCAGGGGCAAGTAGAGATCAGTACGCTCTGCCCCGGTAATTATTTTCCCTGACAGTGTATTGGCCTGACATGATTCTGAGGGATCATTGTCCCCGGCTTTTTGATCGGTTAATCTGCCGCAGGCGAGAAAAATCAAAACCAATAAGAAAAATGTATTTTTGAAAGCGGAAATAAAGGCCATCGATTGAATTTAGAATTATATATAGCCAAACGCCTTATTAGAGGTAAGGAACATAAAATTAGTATTTCCGCACCAATAATAAAAATAGCCATAGCTGCTATTGCCCTGGGTATTATTATGATGCTTATAGCCATAGCTACCGGAGTAGGCCTAAAGCACAAAATACGCGAGAAAGTAGCTGCCTTTAATGGCCATATTCAGATTTTCAGTTACGATAATAACTTATCCGATGTATCGGTCATACCTGTATCCAGGGAACAGGATTTTTATCCTGAATTTACCGATGTGGAGGGTGTAAACCACATTCAGGCAGTTGCCTCCAAAGGCGGTATTATACGAACCGAAGAAACCTTTGAAGGCATTATAGCTAAAGGTGTTGGCTCTGACTATAGATGGACATCACTGGATGAGTACCTGGTTGATGGCAGCATGCCTGATTACGGCTCCGATCTTAACACGGAAGCCCTCCTGTCAAGAACCCTGGCATCGAGACTCAACTTAAAAGTGGGAGATTCGTTTTTTACATTTTTCCTGAAAGACGGGGACCCGTCCCAAACACCTAACCAACGGAAGTTTGATCTTGTGGGTATCTACGACAGCGGCTTTGATGAGATTGACAGACTATATATGTTCATAGACATACGCCACCTGCAACGGATAAATAAATGGTCTGAAGACCAGGTGGGCAACTTTGAGATCTTTCTGGATGATTTTAATACCATCGAGGAGAAGAGCAGGGAAATATATGGCAAGACCCAATCCGATCTCGACACTCAGACGATCAGACAGAAATACTATAAGATCTTCGAATGGATTGAGTTGTTCGACTTCAATATAGCGATCATTATTGGCATCATGATCATCGTTGGTGGCATCAATATGATCACTGCTCTGCTCGTATTGATTCTGGAGCGTACACCTATGATCGGTATCCTGAAGTCACTGGGTTCCTCTAACTGGAGTATTAGAAAAGTATTCCTATATAATGCGGCCTATCTTATAGGCATAGGCTTGTTATGGGGCAATGTACTGGGATTGGGTATAATTTGGCTCCAGGAGCGGTTCAGATGGTTTAAATTCCCGAATCCGCAGGAATACTATATTGAATATATTCCTGTCTATCTCAAACTTTCACATATTCTACTTTTGAATGTTGGTGTTTTTCTGTTGTGCTCGCTTATGCTTTTGATCCCCTCTTATATAATCACCAAAATCAGCCCTGTAAAAGCAATAAAATTTGAATAAGGCAGGCCCTTCCAGTTAAGTTTTTGGAAATAATTAGGACTTATTTTCACGATACTAATCCTATATTTGCGCCACATGGAATACGCTGAAAACATATTGGAAACCATTGGGAATACACCCTTGGTAAAAATGAATAAACTTACGGCCGAATTGCCCTGTCTGGTATTGGCAAAGTATGAAACTTTCAACCCCGGAAATTCGGTCAAGGATCGAATGGCATTACAAATGGTGGAGGATGCCGAAGCCGACGGTAGAATAAAGCCCGGAGGGACCATAATAGAAGGAACCTCTGGAAATACAGGGATGGGCCTGGCGCTAGCTGCAGCCGTGAAGGGCTATAAAATGATCTGTGTGATAAATGACAAACAGTCTAAGGAAAAAATTGATATCCTTAGAGCAGTTGGCTCTGTAGTACATGTCTGCCCTACAGATGTAGCGCCTGATGATCCCAGAAGTTATTACTCAACTGCCAGAAGACTTTCGGAAGAAATCCCGAATTCCTGGTATGTAAACCAGTACGACAATCCATCGAATACCAAAGCGCATTTCCAAACTACCGGACCTGAGATCTGGGAACAGACAGATGGAAAAGTCACCCATTTTGTGGTTGGGGTAGGTACCGGAGGAACTATCTCAGGTGTAGGCAGCTATCTAAAATCTAAAAATCCCAACATAAAGGTCTGGGGTGTGGATACCTATGGTTCGGTCTTTAAGAAATATCACGAGACCGGTATTTTCGATCATGATGAGATCTATCCTTATGTTACAGAGGGAATTGGGGAAGATATCCTCCCGGAAAATGTAAACTTCGATATTATTGACGGATTCACTAAGGTTACAGATAAAGATGCAGCGGTCTATACCCGCCGTCTTGCGCTGGAAGAAGGCATGTTCCTGGGCAATTCTGCCGGGGCAGCCATAAAGGGTGTCTTGCAGCTTAAAGAACACTTTACTGCAGATGATGTGGTAGTGGTACTTTATCATGATCACGGTAGTCGCTACGTCGGGAAGGTTTTCAATGATGATTGGATGAAGGATCAGGGTTTTCTGGAATAAATTGATTAAAACATATGAACAGGATTGTATTTACCGGGACATTGATCTTTTTAATGACTATCCCGCTACACATCAATGCACAGAAGCTTAGCAGGACGGAGCGGCAAATAATAAAGACCGTTTCTGAGAACAATAATGAAGCGATCTCTTTCCTTGAAAAGGTGGTGAACATGAACAGCGGTACGCTTAACCCACAGGGCGTCAGGCTTGTGGGTGATGAATTTGCTGCTGCGTTTTCTGAGTTGGGATTCGCATCCAGATGGATAGATATGCCGGCAGAGATGAACAGGGCCGGGCATCTGTTTGCTGAAAAGAAGGGGTCTGAAGGAAAAAGACTGCTGCTGATTGGTCATCTCGATACTGTTTTTGAAGAGGACAGTCCCTTCCAGGAATTTGAAAGAGTGAATGACAGCATAGCTAAGGCTCCGGGAGGCAATGACATGAAAGGAGGGGATGTGATCATCTTATATGCTTTAAAATCGCTGTATGAGCATGGTCTATTAAAGGATTCCCGGATCATAGTTGCCTTTACAGGGGATGAGGAAAGTACAGGAAAGCCACTTGAGATCAGCAGGAAAGACCTGATTGAGGCTGCTAAAAGAAGTGACATAGCCCTGGGTTTTGAGACATCTACAGGCTTCAATTATGCTACTGTGGCCAGGAGAGGAGCCTCCAGTTGGCAGTTGGAAGTAAAGGGGAAAAGGGCACATTCGTCAGGTGTGTTTAGTGAAAATGTAGGTGCCGGAGCCGTTTTTGAGGCGTCCAGGATACTCAATGCCTTCTATGAAGAGGTGAAAGGTGAGGATTTGCTAACATTCAATCCCGGATTAATTATGGGCGGTACTTTTCTTGAATATGACCCCCTATCCTCCAAAGGTGAAGTATTTGGTAAGACCAATGTAGTGGCACAAAATGCCATGGTGCGTGGTGGTCTCAGATTTATTTCTGAGGAACAGAAAGAGAATGCGCGTCAGAAAATGCGTGAGATCGCAAAGCAGAACCTCCCACATACAACTGCCCAAATAACTTTTACGGATAGTTATCCGGCCATGGCACCCACTGAAGGAAATATGGCATTGCTCGCCGAATTGAATCAGGTAAGTCTGGATTTACAACAGGGTGAGGTATTAGCATACGATCCTGGAAAGCGCGGTGCAGCTGACACCTCTTTTGTCGCCTCTTATGTAGACTGTATGGATGGGTTGGGCACCATGGGAACCGGTGCACATACTCCGGACGAAACAGTAAACCTAAATACCATTGAAGCGCTTACCAAAAGAGCAGCGATATTTATCTACAGATTGATCAACCAATAACAAATGATTGAACTCAGGAACAAGGATCAGGAAGTTTCAATTGAAGCAGGAGAATTGACCGGCTATCGGGTTGCCGGTCATGAGTACATACACCAGAAAGGAGAACCGGGATGGCGAAATTCGGATACTGAAATGTTTCCGATTATAGGACCCACTGCAGAAGCCGGTTTCAGGGTACATGTGCCCCGCGGCAATGCAATCCTGGACCAACATGGTTTATTGCGCGAATTGGAATATGAGCTGGTCCATAGCTCGGAGACCGAGGCGCGATTCCGGAAGACTTATAGTGCCGGTACTGTTGTTATGAATTCCAAATTCCCGGAACGTTCCACTGCACAGCGGCTTATTTGGCCCTTCCAGTTTCAGTTTGAAAAGCATTTCCAGCTTTCTGAGAATGAGTTGAAAATAAACTTCCGTGTTTCTGGTGAAAAAGACATGCCCTATATGCTGGGTTACCATCCCGCTTTTAAATTGTATTCAGAAAGCCCGGTAATTGTGGCAGGAGAAAAAAAGATAAGCCTGCAGGAAGTTCTGGATGTGGGTAGCAGGGCATTGGAAGTGCAGGACTGCGAGAACATTCTGCTGAAAGATCAAAAAGACCTCAGGATCGAGACCAAAGGATTTGGTCATTTCATGTTGTGGACTGAAGTGCCCGGTATGGTCTGCATAGAACCTATTACGCACTACCCCTATAGCCTGCCTCAATCAGAATTGCATGAAGGATTTATGTATTTGAATGAGGATGAGAGTGTTTTTGAAGTGAAGATCACAGCCTGAAGATTCCCTTAAAAAACTTATATTTAGTTCATGATCAGAGCGAAACTGGAGGAGAACTACGGTTATTTATTTGAACCCGAATTACTGGACGAAATTGAACAGGCAGGAAGCCTGCACCAGGTTAAGCAAGGCGACTTGATGATGGACATCGGTCAGCGAATAAAGGCCATGCCCCTGTTATTTGATGGAGCGATAAAGATCCTCACCGAGGATAAGGAGGGAGACGAATTACTCCTATACTTTATTGAAATAGGTGATACCTGCGCCATGACCTTTAGTTGCTGTATGGGTGAAGGGACCAGTGAGATCAGGGCTATTGCTGAAACAGATTCGGAATTGCTTATGATTCCGGTAGAGAAAATGGACGATTGGATGGCCCGATATCGAAGTTGGAGATCCTTTATTCTCGATAGCTACCACGAAAGATTATCCGAACTGCTGGAGACCATCGATACGCTCGCCTTTATGAAAATGGATGATCGCCTTATGAAATACCTGAGAGATAAGGCCATGGTCACCCATGATGATGTTATTCACACCACTCATAAGGATATCGCACAAGACCTGCACACTTCCAGAGTTGTTGTATCCAGGTTGTTAAAAGGCATGGAAAAGGAAGGGAAAATTCAATTGCAGAGAAATCAGATCAAAGTCCTTGACCTGTAATGGCACAACTTGAGCACCGGACTGTAACAATTCCGAATAATCTTTGTCTATTACTACATCAATCAGAAAAACATGCCTAGAAATTTACTTTTATTATTGCTTTTGGGTAGTGTTTGTATGCTTTCAGCCCAAAAACAAACCGTATTTAATGGAGTGACGCTGGGGGCGTCGATAGAAACAGTCAAGAACAAGCTTCAGGACTCGGCGGCAGAACTCTATAAAGTAAAAGTTGCCGAACCTAGTTTTCCACTATCCGAATCCAAAGAGGAACATCTTATTTGTATCAAATGTAAGGCTGGCAATAAGTTAATAGAAGAAGTTGCATTTACGTTTTCTGATGATAAATTGAACCTCGTACAGGCCTATGGGAATGTTATGGATGCCTTTGTAGGCGACAGAACGGACACGGCAGATGTGTTTATGCAATATCAGGTATACTGGGAGGATCTGATGGTTTTGGATAAAGAGAAAGATAAGGGGTGGATTATGAGTCCGGAGGCTGCGCATCCCAACCTGTATGCCTGGGATAATCCCTACCTCCCAATTAATGGGGCCGAAGAGCAGAGATATGATCTATCGGTAGCTGTGCCTGATTTCCTAGAGATGGGAGGATCGTTTGAAACATTAAAACCGGCACTGGAGAAAGCATCTAGTTTCACATTTGTCAGGGAATTACCACCAGACGATCCGACTGCTCAGTTACAAATGGATTGTTTCGGTATTGAATACGGAGGTTTTCCGAGAAAATTTGAAGCTCTCTTTGGAGAGGGGAAATTAAATATGGTTTGGATACTCACTGCTAAAGGGGAGGAGGACAGGTTGAGACAACTTTTAATAGCCGAATTCGGGAATCCCATCTTTATAAATGAGTCATGGGAGGCATTCAATGGTTGGCAGGTATTCCTGAGAAAGGACAAACCGGAGATACTATTGCTTACCCCTGAATTAGGAGAATTCTACAAAAAAGACTACTTCGGCCAATAGATCTTATTCGACTTGTCCCGTAACCTCTGATACATTGTTTCTCTAATTTAGTGGTAAATTTGGCCAATGCACAGGTTTTTACCGTTTTTGAAGTGGTTTCCGCACTACGGACCCGGTGATATTCCCAAGGATCTTCTGGCCGGACTCACAGTTGGCGTTATTTTAATCCCTCAGGCCATTGCTTATGCGATGATAGCCGGATTACCCCCTCAATACGGATTGTACGGTGCCTTGATCCCCTTGTTGGTTTATGTTTTTCTGGGTACTTCCAGATTTCTGGCCCTGGGGCCGGTTGCCATCGATTCGCTTTTAGTAGCTGTCGGATTAGGTGCGCTTGCACTGAGTCCTTCAGATTATATCGGGGCGGCTATTTTTTTGGCTTTTTTTGTTGGTGGCATACAATTACTACTGGGATTGTTACGAATGGGTTTTCTGGTCAACTTTCTCTCCCAACCGGTAGTGAGTGCCTTTATTTCCGGTGCGGCCATCATTATCGTATTCGGACAACTTAAAACACTTCTTGGTTTAGAATTTACCAGCACAGGTAAATTTTATGATCAGGTAGGGCAGATTATACAAAATCTGGGAACTGCGAATCTATTTGATATTGCGATTGGTATACTAGGTATCCTGATCATTGTTATGATCAGGAGATGGTGGCGCAATTTCCCATCGGCACTTCTTGTGGTGATCCTCGCTACAACAGCTGTTTACTTTTTGGGACTGGAAGATCGGGGGGTAGATATAGTCGGTACGGTTCCCTCAGGCCTGCCTTCCATCCAGATGCCCGCACTGAATACAGAAATGTTTACATCACTCTGGCCCATTGCACTTACATTGGCATTGTTGGGATATCTTGAGGCAATTTCCATTGCAAAAGGAATGGAGGAGAAGAGCGGGGATGACCGTCTGGACCCGAACCAGGAATTGGTTGCATTAGGACTATCAAACCTGGCCGGATCCTTTTTCAGGGCCTATCCGGTAAGTGCCAGTTTTTCCAGGTCGGCTATTGCGGGAGACTCAGGAGCCAGATCCAATTTTACCGGAATTTTCGCAGCTATCCTTGTCCTGCTCACCTTACTCTTCCTTACGCCACTTTTCTTTTATCTTCCAAAATCTGTTCTGGCCAGTATAATTATCGCAGCTGTTGTACGGCTGATCGACTGGAGCTATGCCAAAAGACTCTGGATGGTACGGAAAGATGAATTCGTGGTCTGGGTGGTAACACTGCTACTTGTACTCTTCATCGGTATTGTGCAGGGTGTTCTGATCGGAATACTCTTTTCGCTGCTGCTAATGGTTTACAGGACCTCAATGCCCCATACTGCCGAACTCGGAAGAATAAGAAATTCGGAGTATTATAAGAATATTGAGCGATTCCAGGAGGATATAGAAGTCAGAGATGATCTGCTCATTGTCCGTTTTGACGCACAGCTCTACTTTGGGAACTCCAATTATTTCAAAAAAAGGATGTACCGCTACGTAGACAAAAAAGGCGACGCAGTGGGGGCCGTGATATTGAATGCCGAATCTATGAACTATATCGACTCTACCGGTGTTCGCATGCTCAAAAAGGTGATTCGCAATATTCGTTCACAGCATATTCAATTTTATATCGTAGGGGCCATTGGGCCCACACGTGATATACTATTTAACAGCGGGGTAGTGGATCTGATGGGGCAGGAGTATCTACTTGTAAAGATCAGTGAAGCCGTAGAGCACTATGACAAAGTAGGAGCAGGATCTGAGTTAACAGAACGGGTGGCCCTGCAACGATACAGTAAAAAGAAATGAATTTCACGTGTTTATCAGATAAGACGTAATTTTGCAAACAGAATAATTTTAGGATGATTATAGAACAGATCTATACCGGTTGTTTAGCACAGGGTGCTTATTATATAGAAAGTAAAGGCGAGGTGGCCATTATTGATCCACTTCGGGAAGTAGCTCCCTATCTGAAGAAGGTCAGTGAAGCTAATGCCCGGATCAAATACATATTTGAAACTCATTTCCATGCCGACTTTGTAAGTGGTCATGTTACCCTCGCAAAAGAATCAGGCGCGCCCATAGTATATGGACCCCTGGCGAACCCGCAATTTGACGCTATAATCGCCGAAGATGGCCAGGAATTCCAACTTGGTGAGCTTACAATAATAGCTTTACACACTCCGGGTCATACGATGGAGAGTACAACTTATCTTTTAAAGGACAGCAATGGCAGGAACCACGCCATATTTACCGGTGATACACTTTTCCTGGGAGACGTAGGCAGGCCTGATCTGGCCCAAAAAGCTGCAGATATGACCCAGGAAGAATTAGCGGGATTGTTATTCGATAGCTTAAGGGAAAAGATAATGCCATTGGAAGATGATATTATTGTTTATCCTGCCCATGGAGCAGGCTCGGCATGTGGCAAGAATATGATGAAGGAGACCGTAGATACACTCGGTAATCAAAAAGTGGTCAATTATGCACTCAGAGCAGATATGAGCCGAAAGGAATTTATTGAGGAAGTGACCGAGGGGTTGGCACCTCCGCCTAAATATTTTCCTCTCAATGTAATGATGAACAAGGAAGGTTATGAGGACATTGGCGAGGTGATAGAACGCGGTACAACTCAATTAAGCCCGGATGCATTTGAGACTGCGGCCAACGAAACCGGAGCGATTGTTCTTGATGTGAGGCATCAGAGCGAATTTGTAAAAGGGCATATCCCAAGATCTATTTTCATTGGATTGCATGGGGATTTCGCACCCTGGGTAGGAGCCTTGATAGCCGATGTAAAACAACCTATTCTCCTGGTTACACCAGAGGGTAAGGAGGAAGAAGCGGTGACCCGCCTCTCTCGTGTAGGTTTTGATAATACGCTGGGTTTTTTGAAAGGCGGATTTGAGACATGGAAAAAAGCCGGTAAAGATGTAGACAATGTGGAAAGCCTGTCGGTTTCTGAAGTTCTGAACCCTTTAAAAGAACCAGGCACCCCGGTTTTTGATGTTCGCAAAGTAAGTGAGTACGATGCAGAGCACCTTGCCATTGCGGAGAATACACCGCTGGATTTTATCAATGATCATTTGGCAGCGTTTCCCACAGATCAAACATTTTATGTTCACTGTGCCAGTGGATTCCGTTCAGTAATAGCCTCTTCCATACTTAAGAGCAGAGGCATACATAATTTGGTTGACATAAGTGGCGGGTTTAATGCCTTGAAAGAAAGCGGTTTAGAAATAACCGATTTTGTCTGCCCAACCACACAATGACTCACGTCATATAATAGCGCTCTCAACTAGTTTAACTTTGGTAACAAAGCCCCATTTATTTTAGGGATTTCCCGGGAAATTGAACTTTCCCATATATCAATTAATCCAAAAATTGAATTAAGCTATGAAAACAAATATGGGAGGTATGGATAAGTTTATACGATTTATGTTGGGAGTGGTTGGCGGCCTTCTTGTTTACTACGGTGTTGTTACGGGAACCTGGTCTTTTATTTTGCTGGCTGTTGTGGCAGTACTTTTCTTAACATCAATTACCGGATTCTGTCCGCTTTACGGGGCCCTTGGTATCAGTAGTTTTAAAAAAAAGACCTGACATTCATCAATAGAACTTTTTTATAACTGATTTAAGTCATTGGCTTCTTTTTTTTCAACTACTAATTTGCGGCTAAAGGAAAAAAAAGCTTATGAACAATTCATTGATTGCATTGGTAGATTGGACGAACGGAATAGTGATGCTTACAGTACTGACTTTTGTTATTATTGCACTGATCGCTACCCTGGTGATCTTTATGAACAGTGGTAAGAGAAGGCGGTGATTACACCAGTTATAAAAGTCAAATCAAGATCCATTCCCTATTTGTTATGACCGGTATAGGTCCTGATCCGGTTCCCGGTTATGGTTTTATGCATTTCGTCGAAAAATGTTAATAAAAACTTAAAATCCCATAAGATTCTTCTTATTTTATTTCTAATTTTAATAAGAATTCCAAACTAAACATGCTTAGGAGATTTATTCAGAAAATCGGGGTCATGAACTTCGTTATGCTTCTGGTGGTGTTTTCGATAATAATAGTGTCTGAAACCTTATTTCTCCAGGGCAGGAAACTGGATGCTATTTTTATTGCATTCTGGGCTCCCACCATTCTTTGCTTTTTGATATTGTTCAATCTGAAAAAATAATGGATTTTATCCTCATATATTCAATCATAGTAACCCTCATCTTTTTGGTTTGGTTGCTCTTTATAATCAGGATGTATAGCAAACTGGAGGATTAGATCTTTACCCGTTCTTTTTACCTGTATTTTCTCTACCACATCATAATCCGACAAGATCGAAAACACTTTCGGGATTTTTAATACTGTAGGCCTGTATGAGCCTTTTGGTTTCCAATGTATCCTTTTGCGGGGTTACAAAGGATAACATGTCTTCTAAAGAATTGATCTCTGCACTCTTGGAAATAAAACCATAACCCGAATACCTGCCATCACGCATTAGAACAATGGCATCCTCATCCACATTTCTTCCTTTTTCGCGGATGAAAAAACTTTGCTTGCTTTCCTGCATATGACTAATTGCATTCATTACCTTTTGATTGTAGTTATCCAGGGCTTCTTCACCTTTACAAATACCTTCGCAATTTGGGATTCTGAAATGAGAACAATGTTCAACATTTTCCTGAAGATGACAGTACTTGGCGCAAAGGCCGAATTGAATACATATTTCTTCCAGATAAAGTCTGCAATCTGTTGTATTATAGAAGGCCATGTAGTGCCTGGGTAATGATCTTATATTATTGAAGCCGAGATGTAAAATTCCGTTGCGATCAGTATATGAAAAGATACCATAAGCCGGTATACGCGTTTTTTGGGCCCTGTTGTATTTGGGGAAATAGTGTTTGATAGCAGATGATTCAATCAATAATGCCACAAGTTCACTTCCGGCCAGCTCAAAATCGATGCTCGCAGTATACCTGCACAGCTCAATTTCCCTTGTACTCTTGTCGTAAAAATGACCGAGCACCCGACGCTTGATGTTTTTTGCTTTCCCGACGTAAATAATCCTTCCTTTTTCGTCTTTAAAATAATATACGCCTGTTGCTTCAGGAAGTGATTCATAAACCTCTCTTGGCAATGAAGGTGGTAAGGTTGCCTCCTGTGACCGTGCATTTAAAAAACTGGCAATTAACTGATCTGAATTATCGATCCGGAGTATTTTCTGAAAAAGCAGGGTAGTGGCATGGGCATCACCCCTGGCCCGATGCCGGTTCTCCAAAGGAATTTCCAGGGCACTGCACAATTTGCCCAGGCTGTAGGAAGCAAGTCCCGGAAAGGTCTTCCTTGAAAGGCGTACGGTGCATAACTTTTTGCGGACATAGGGGATACCAAGCAATTTTAATTCATTTTTTATAATGTGATAGTCGAAGTTCACGCTATGGGCAACAAAGACCTGATCCCTGGTAAAGTCGGTTATTATGTTGGCAATTTCATGAATGGTGGGCGCATTGCGTACCATATGGTTGTCTATTCCAGTAAGTCTGGTAATGAAATAAGGGATCTCTGTTTCCGGGTTAACCAATGAAGTATATTCATCAATGATTGATTCACCGTCGAATTTAAAAATGGAGATCTCGGTAATTTTGTTGCCGATTATACCATTTCCGGTAGTTTCTATGTCAACTATACAGTACAAATGTTCCTCAAAATGATTGCGCAGGATTAAAGTTAGAATTTTTCAAGAGTATCTGGAACACTATTACTCGTGTATTTCTATTCAGGTAGAACGAAAAATTTTGATTTCCGTATTTTTAAGCTTCAAACCGCAAACCGCAAACTGTTTACTATTCTATGCGTTACGCCACAGAAATCAACTTCAATACAAATTATCCAACCGTAGATGATCTGATTGTAAAGGCGAAACGGCGTATTCCCGGATTCGCTTTTGAATACCTTGATGGCGGCTGCAATGAAGAGGTCAATAAATCTAAAAATACCACGGCCCTGCGAACCATTGAAATGGAACCTCACTACCTCGACAATTTCAATGGGGCCAATCTCGAAACAGAGATCCTTGGTATGCAATATAGTGCTCCCTTCGGTGTGGCCCCTCTGGGACTACAGGGTATGATCTGGCCTAACGCCTCGGAAATATTGGCCAGGGCTGCATACGATAATAATATCCCATTTGTACTAAGTACAGTAGCCACTACCAGCATTGAAAGGATAAGCGAAATAACCGAAGGTAAGGCCTGGTTCCAGCTTTATCATCCGGCAGATAATGATGTGCGTGATGATTTGATCAATAGGGCAGAAGCCGCGGAATGTCCTGTACTCGTTTTGCTTTGTGATACACCAAGCTATGGGTTCAGACCTCGTGAGATCCGCGTTGGACTATCTATGCCCCCCAAAATGAATATGGGCAATGCTCTTCAGATGTTGGCTCGACCGGCCTGGACCATCAATACGATGCGATATGGTATCCCCAGATTTGCGAACTTAAGGCCCTATATGCCTAAGGGACTTAATTTATCTCAACTGGGAGACTTTATGAACAGTGTATTCGACAAGCGGATGACCTATGAGAAGATCGCTGCAATCCGGGATCGGTGGAAAGGAAAGCTTATTCTAAAAGGAGTAGCCAGCCAGCGAGATGCGCAAATGGCCGTTTCTTTGGGTCTCGATGGCATTGTGATCTCCAATCATGGAGGGAGGCAGCTGGATGCCGCAGAAGCTTCAATTCATTCCTTGCTAAGGCTTGTAGAAGCTTTTGGTTCAAAAACCACTGTAATGATGGATAGTGGACTGCGTTCTGGTCCGGATATAGCCAGAGCCATAGCTGCCGGGGCAAAATTTACTTTTCTGGGTCGCGCATTTATGTACAGTGTAGCCGCGCTTGGGCAGGAAGGCGGCAACCATATGACAGGGTTGTTAATGGCCCAGTTAAAACAGGTTATGGAGCAGCTGGGTTGAGCGTATTGAAGATTTAACCCGTCATTATATTTCAGGGGAAATACAGTGACACTATAACTGGATATTAATTGGATTCGTACCGGCAGACTACCTGTTTTTTCGAAGAACTATCCTCAATTCCTTTTCAAGCACTGCAACGGCCGCTGTTCCTGATGTTTCACCTCTCAGGACACGGTTAAAACCTCTGGATATCCTGGGTGCCATTTGCTGATAGAAAGGTGAGATAGGTCGCACTCTTGCATTTTCAAGGATGGATTTACCCTCCCCGATTGAAGGCATTTTCTGAAGAATTTCGGCATCCTCATAAAGCG
>CAJHXL010000131.1_pt1 | contig 20764 bp, 14 predicted proteins | sample 9198601 | NCBI WGS metagenome assembly CAJHXL01 (sample SAMEA7708277, study PRJEB35096) | sediment metagenome | biome: marine neritic benthic zone biome [ENVO:01000025]; feature: sediment [ENVO:00002007]; material: shallow marine sediment [ENVO:03000034] sea grass bed [ENVO_01000059] ...
GATTCACAAGGCTTCTGCAGTTGCTATGGCTTGCCCAAAGCGGGCCGTTATAGGCACTCATAGTTTCCCAAAAACTCTCATCGCATAGATGGGTAACATCAAGTATTAATCCAAGTCTTTCAATTTCCCTGAGCAATGCCCTGCCTTTACTCCCAATGCCACCAGTTGCATTGGTCCCTTGTGCATAAGTCCCGGGGCCATAATGGGCAGGTCCGATAGCTCTTAATCCCTTTTCATAAGACTTTTCTAACCAATGGGGTTCTACAATGGAATCAGCTCCTTCCAGGCTTAGGATATATCCAATGGGCTTTTGGGTGATATCTGGATTTACCCAGTTGATCAGATGTGCTTCCAGTGATTCGAGATCCTTTATTCCGATCATTTCTCCTTCAGCCTCCATGGCCTCATACCAGGCTAGCTGACCCTGGGTTTGTGCCCAGGCCTGATGCGGGGAATTCCAGCCTGGCAAGTTGTTGTCTGGCTTTACATATCGCGCGATCTGTGTAGCGATACAAAGCCCTATGTTCCCCTCCCGCATTGCCTCCAGTGATACGGTATTCATAGCTCTTCCGGCTTTATCGCTCATGCCCGTCTCCATAGCCCTGATGTCGGGAACCGTCATTCGCAGATCGCGATTCCATTCCAGGGCATTCATCGCCAGGTCTAAGTGTGCGTCCAGTATAAACATAAATGTCAGATACTTAGTTTATGATCTCTGGCAGCTACCTCCCATGATCCGGTTATTTCTCCGGATTCCACTGTAAGAAGTCTTGGATATTTTGCCACGGTAGGACAAACATGTACCGGTATAGCGTAGAAGACATCACCTATTTCGTAAGCTGAGGTATCGGGGCATCTGATAACAAGGTGTTCTTCACTCTGACCAATCTGCCGGCTTTCCTCCATTCCAACAATTCGCACCCGCGGGAAATCCATCTCAGGGGCAATCGCTTTGTGTCCTATATCCAGACAGATCAGATCGTTCTTAGGCTTGCTCACAATGCGGCAAAACAAGACTGCCGCCGGCATAAATTCCATATCACCAAACAAGCTGTTATATCTTTCATCCCAGAGCAGTGTAGTGCCCGGACTGGCTTCTACCTCTTTGCGAGTGGCATGGATCGGAAAGGTCGGTGAACCGCCTGCAACTATTGAAGGTACCTTCATTTGTTGTGATTCAATCCCCTTTTTTAATTCTGTTACCTTCTTAAAGGCCTCATCGCATATCTGTTTTCGTACTTCGATATTCTCATTTCGGATATGCCCGTCATAAGCGTGTAGTCCCCTTGCTTCGAGATTGGGATCCTTAACTATCAGTGAGTAGAGTTTCAGGGCTTTTTCTCCTGGAATAATACCTGTTCTGTTCATGCCGGTGTTGAGATCCAGGAAGAGAGCGATCTTTAAATCGTGTTTTCCGGCAGCCTCTGATAATTGTTCTATGATGGCAGATGAATCTACTAAAGCTGAATAATTGGTAGACGGATAGTTCCTGATCAACTCACAAAACCTGTTAATGTTGGCTCCTACAGGCTGCATGGCCAGGAGTACATCCGGTGCTCCACATTCACCCAATAATTCGGCCTCAGCAATAGTGGCACATTTGAATTTCTCAATACCGTGCTCCATCTGCATCCTGATGATCTCTGCAGTTTTATGGGTTTTGATATGAGGCCTTAATCGCTTCGGGTCTCCTATCATCCGTATCATAAGCCTGATGTTTTCTTCAATCCGGGCGGGATATACAAGCAGACTGGGACTGATGACTTCATCAGTGCTTTTGAGAGCATACCAATTCTCCCCTGTTTCTGTCATAAGCGAAGTTTAAAAATTGCCTCTATCTCCACAGCGACGCTACCCGGCAACATCATGCCTACAGCACTCCTGGCTCCAACGCCTTTATCCAGCCCGAACACATCAGCCATTAACTCACTAAACCCATTGATGACTAATGGTTGTTGGTCAAATTCGGTTGTCGAATTTACCATTCCAAGTGTTTTTACAAGTCGCTCAATCCGGTCAATATCACCAAAGTGTTCCTTAATTGTGGCCAGCATGGTCAGACCAACCTGTTCTGCTGCCAGTTTGCCCTGGCTAAGGTCCATATCGTCGCCCAACCGGCCTGTTATATAGGTGCCGTCGTCTTTCATTGGCCCCTGCCCTGAAATGTACAAGTATCCATCGGTTTCCAAAACAGGTTTATAGAGACCTGCGGGTGGAGGGGCAGGAGGTAATTTAAGCCCCAGGGCCTTAATTCTTTCTGAAGGTAAATTAGTCATACTGTAAATTTAAAGGAATTGATTCAATATCATTACCCCTATAAGGCCCATGACGCCAACGGTGGTTTCCATGACAGTCCAGGTTCTAAGCGTATCTCTTACAGATAGATTAAAATACTCTTTGAACAGCCAGAATCCACTGTCGTTTACATGGGAAAGCATGAGACTTCCGGACCCTATTGCTAAAACCATTAATTCAGCGCTCACGCCTGTTTTGCTTACAAGAGGCAAAACGATTCCGGCGGCCGTTAAGCCGGCAACAGTGGCTGAGCCAACACAAACCCTGATCACTGTCGCGATAAACCAGGCTAGTAATAAAGGTGAGAGTGAAGAGTCTTTCAGCATATCAGCGATATATTCGCTTACACCACTGTCTACAAGAACCTGTTTTAGAGCTCCTGCTCCTGCTATGATTAGCAATACCATGGTAATACCCTTGATAGAATCAGCCACGGTTACCATGACATCAGTCATTTTCTTGCCCCTGGCAAGACCCAGTGTATAAATAGCAACCAGGACAGAAATGAGCATTGCAATTACCGGATTACCCAGAAAGAGTACGATTTCCTTGCCGGGAAAAGGTTGCGGCACAAAAAGGTCGATCAGGGTAGCTATGGCGATCAGTATTATGGGGAGTAATGCGGTAAAGATGCTGATTGTCATCCCCGGCATTTCGTGCTCTTCCAGTATTCTGGGGTTAACAAACTCCTTTAGTGGAGTAGCCTTGATATTTTTAATTGTACGTGCGAACAGCGGACCGCCTACTATTATGGCCGGGATGGCTACGATCAGACCATATACCAGGGTTTTGCCCATATCTGCTTCGAACATTACGGTTATGGCTGTAGGGGCCGGATGTGGCGGTAGGTAACCGTGGGTTACCGAGAGGGATGCGAGCATGGGAATCCCTACATATAACAACGGTAATCCGGTAGCTGCCGCTACGGTAAAGACCAGCGGTACGAGTATAACAAATCCTACTGAATAGAACATGGGGATACCAACTATAAAACCTGTCAGTACCACGGCCCATTGGATATTCTTGATACCAAACTTATCAACCAGCTTGGAAGTAATACGCTGAGCTGCACCGCTATCTGCGACAAGCTTGCCTAACATGGCACCGAGTCCAAGAATGAGGATTAGAAAGCCCAGTGTATTTCCAATTCCATTTTGTATTGAAGTGACCACACTTTGCAATTCCATCCCCTCCGCGATGCCAACAAATAAGGAGATGATGATAAAAGTTATAAAGGCATTGAGTTTAAACCTTGCAATTAGAAGAAAAAGCAGGAGTATCCCAATAATAACTATGATAAGCGGCATAATCGGTTAGTTGGTTCGGATTTTATGAAGGCTAAATATAGCATTTTAGCAATTAAGCAAACGAATCATTTTCATATCTTAGGGCTGGGTCATACTTACCAATGAATAAGCGAACTTTTATAAGGAATTTAGCAGCGTTTACTGCGATCTCTCCATTCCTGTCTTTTGATCTGAGTGCGAAGGAAACGGCAACAGATCCATACCCGGTAGAAGAGGAAGATTTCTGGGTACGCATCAGAAAGGATTACGCCCTGAAGCCTGAATATATCAATCTGGAGAATGGGTATTACAATATAGCCCCACTGCCGACTATTAAAAAGTTCATTTCCCATGTTGAAGAGGTAAACTACGAGGGGTCCTATTATATGAGAACAGTTCAGTGGGAGAATAAGAAGCGGATTGCCAGCCGTTTAGCCGCCTGGCTCGGCTGCAGCTCAAATGAACTTATCATTACCCGCAATGCCACTGAATCACTGGACATGATCATCTCCGGTTTTCCCTGGCAAACCGGGGATGAGGCGATTTTTGCCCGGCAGGATTACGGATCTATGATTGATCAGTTCGAGATGGTTAGCAAGCGATATGGTATTGTCAACAGGGTGATCTCCATCCCCAATGATCCGACCAGCGATGAGGAAATTGTGGCACTGTATGAGGAACAGATACGGCCGCGTACCAAATTGATCATGGTATGTCATATGATCAATATCACAGGTCATATTTTGCCCATCAGGAAGATTTGTGATATGGCACATTCCTACGGGGTTGAGGTGCTGGTAGACGGCGCCCATTGTGTAGGCCATATACATGTGAATATTGAGGATCTGAATTGTGACTATTACGCCTCTAGTCTCCATAAATGGCTTAGTACACCACTAGGTGCAGGCATATTATATGTGGCTGGGCCGAAAATTGAAAAGATCTGGCCGTTGCTGGCAGAACACGATCGCGAAAAGACAGATATCAGCAGACTCAATCACACCGGAACACATCCTGTGCATACCGACCTGACCATTGCCGATGCTATGGATTATCTGGAAATCATAGGTATGGAACGAAAGGAGAAACGTTTGCGCTATTTGCAGCGTTACTGGAGCGACCAATTGAGGAGCACCGAAAATGTAATGATCAATACCCCGAGAGCTATAGAACGCAGTTGTGGAATCGGGAATATTGGCATCAGGGATATCAAACCTGCCGAGTTGGCTAAAACCCTCCTTGACGATTTCGGCATCTTTACTGTTGCCATAGACGGTGCGGGGGTTCACGGCTGCCGCATTACACCTAATGTATATACGACTACGGACGAACTGGACCGTTTTGTAGCTGCTATTCAATCCATTGCCCGCTCAAAATAAGCAAGTAATAAGTTGTAACTCCTGATATTGTCGGACATTAAAAATACACGTACCTTTAAGGCTTAAGTCTTCTTAAAAACACGACCAAATAACGGAATTTCAAATTAAAAATTAATTTACATGTCTGTATCTAAAAGTAGATGGGAGCTAAGGCATAGTGTTACCTTACTTCGAGTATTTATTGGATGGCATTTTCTCTATGAGGGCGTTATAAAGATCTATAATCCGGAGTGGACTTCCTATGGTTATCTCGCTTCAGCACAAGGTCCTTTAAAATCCTTCTTCCATTGGATGAGCCAGGACCCGATGATCAATTGGGCCGACAGCCTCAACTGGGTGGCATTAATGTTCGTCGGCATCACCCTGTTGCTCGGCGTATTTGAAAAAAAGGGTGCTGTTGTTGGCGCTTTGCTTCTGGGTCTCTACTATTTGGCGCATCCATCATTTCCCTGGTTACCTCAGGTCAATGTAGAGGGAAGCTACTGGTTTGTAAACAAGAACCTGATCGAATTAGCGGCCTGTCTGGTATTATATAAAATGCCCACCGGTGAGTTTTTCGGTCTGGCCTATCTCTTTAAAAAACGTCAGAGCTCACCTCAAACCGAGACATCCTGATGGAACTCCTGCGTATCTATTAATTTAAACTAATCTGAAAATAATCAATATCATATGAAATGGACTAGAAGAGATGTTTTAAAGGGCCTAGGCGGTATCCCAATTCTGGGGGCGGTCTGGTGGGCCGGAGCATCAAACTCGGTTTCTAAAAACAGAAAGAGAGCTGAAATATTAAAACAGCTGAATATACAACCTTCACTTCCACCCACTGTTCCTGCTGTAGAAGGTGATCCTGTACGTGTGGGAATCATTGGATTTGGCATCAGGGGTGAACAGTTGTGCCGTGCCCTTGGATATGCCACAGAGGAGTGGAAAGAAGATATGCGCCTGGCCGCGCAGGAGGAACCAAATCACTCTGCTTTGAAGGACTTTATGGCCCAGGAGAAACTCAATTTGAGATTGGCAGGTGTATGCGACATATTTGACTACAGAGCTGAGAAAGCACTTCGCTCTTTTAATACTGACGACAATAAGATCAAGAGGTACCGAACGCATCAGGAAATGATTCGCAGCGGGGAAATAGACGCTGTGGTAATAGCTACCCCGGATCATTGGCATGCACCAATGGCTATTGATGCACTTGAAAACGGCCTGAGTGTTTATATTGAAAAACCAATGACACATACAGTGGAAGAGACCTACCGTCTCAAAGAGGCAGCCATGAATTCAAAGGGCGTCTTGCAGGTAGGACATCAGCACAGACAGACTATGAGCTTCAGAACGGCACAGGATATCGTCCAGAAAGGTGTTATTGGCCATGTATCGCTTATTCAGACCAATACGAACCGAAATGACGATAATGGGGCCTGGAATTACGATATTCACGAAGAGGCCAGTCCGGAAACCATTGACTGGGATATGTTCCTTGGATCGGCTCCGAAAATACCTTTTAACAAGAACCATTTCTTCCGCTGGCGTAAATGGTGGGCTTATGGTTCCGGTTTATCCGGCGATCTCCTGACCCATGATTACGACAGGCTTAATTGCGTATTGAATATGGGTATTCCTAATTCTGTTATGGCATCGGGAGGAATCTATACGCATAATGATGGAAGAAACGTTCCCGATGTACTGCAGGCTAGCATGGAATTCACAAATTTCAGTACCGGAAGCAGCCAGGTTGAAGGTAAGGAGAAGGGGATGACCTTTGTATATAGCGCGACACTGGGTAACACTTTTAACAGACCAACAATCCTGATGGGTCATGACGGCACTATGGAACTGGGTAACCGTTTGACCATCTGGCCCGACGGTGAATCTACCAAGTATGCCGATATGCTCGAGGCTGAAAAGATGAGCCCGAGAACTCCAATGTATCTATACGACCCAGCCGCAGGTGCTGCCGATGCGGTATCATCTGCAACTTCTCAGTATTTTGCCGATAAAGGCTTAATGTGGACCTATATAGACGGAAAACGGGTAGATTCTACCTTCCTTCATATGCGCGAGTGGATAAGCGCGATGAGGAATAAGGATGTCAAGGTTAGTTGTGGTATCCAGGAAGGATTTGAGGAGGCCATTGTTGCCCATATGACAGGACTTTCCTGGAAATTGGGCAGGCGCATTGAATGGGATGAGCAAAATGGTGTTATAGTACCGGTTGATGGTGTTGATTTTGACCAGGTGCTGCTGTCAGACCCATATGCCAAACCCGAACAGCTGTCTCCGGACATCGTGTCACAGGTTTGAAAAGGTAAAGAAGAAAGTCTTTCCTGATTTATACCCTGTAGTAGAATTTTTTACTACAGGGTATTTATTTGGGTTCCAGTGAAAACTGATAAATGTCATAGGACACTCCTACTAGGTTGGGTAATTTCAGGGTAATAAAATCCTAGTATCATGCAAGTCAAAAAGAACCCACAAGCAGATCTTAACAGAAACAGCGGGTTGTATTTTGTAATTGGGCTTGCCGTAGTCCTGTTTATTACATGGAGGGCCCTTGAATACAAAACCTATCCGAAAGATGAAACTTTGATCGATATGGTTCAAGCCGTGGATGAAATCAAAGAAGACATCCCGATCACCGAACAGATCAAAACCGCTCCTCCGCCCCCTCCACCTGCCGCACCTGAAGTTATTGAGGTAGTTGAGGATACAGAGGAGATCGAAGAAACTATTATTGAAAGTACAGAATCTAGCCAGGACGACGTTGTAGATGTCATCCTTGACGTGGATGACGTTGAAGCCGCCGAAGAAGAAGAAGAAATCATTGTTCCATTTGCCGTTATTGAAAATGTGCCCATTTTTCCGGGCTGTGAATCGGCATCTAATAATGATGAGCGAAAGGCATGCTTCCAGAGAATGATCCAGGAACACGTACGTAAGCAATTTACGTATCCACCTGCAGCTCTGGAGCTGGGAATCACAGGTAGAGTATTTGTTCAGTTCTACATTGATTCTAAAGGAAATGTAAACGGTATCAGGACAAGAGGTCCGGATAAGCTTCTCGAAAAGGAGTCACACCGAATTATTGCCAGTCTGCCCGATATGACACCAGGCATGCAAAGAGGCCAAGCTGTAAAAGTTCCTTATAGTATACCGATTAATTTTATGATTAAATAGTAAGTGCTGATTATTTAGATATTGATCCGCAGATCCTTAAGAGTTAATGGCAGGTTCTCTTAGAGTGGTTTGCGGATCATTTATTTGACCTGTTGGTAATCAATTAGTTTTTGCGGTCCCTCAAGCAAGATCCTGACAACCTGCAATGTACCATCTTCCTTGGTTGCAATTTGCCATTTTATCAGTGAAATAAGGCCTTCCTCTATCTCAATCCCCGTAATACTCCGGGGGTGTACACAACTACCGTCATTGAAAAAAGGAATTTCTCCCGGCTCGGGAAATCTGGGTCGATGCGTATGTCCCACAATCGTCATTACAAGCTTGCTCTTGAGCATCCAACGTTTTATGCGCTTTTCAACCTTGATCAATTCCTTGTTGTTTCTTGCCGGACTCGTAGGATCTGCAATACCCCAGACCTGAAGGGGTTTCCATAGTACACGTACCATGAACCGCTGGAACCTCCAGCCGTGATAATTCATAAAATCGGCCTGGTGACCGTGGGTAAGAAAGATTTGCTGACCGGTTTGCTGATGCTTGAGAACTATGGCTTCGTCAAATTTGAGGTTCTCAAAAAGTATGCGCTCCTTTTCGTCCTTCGGATCGTAGTAGGTTTTAAGATGTTTTTGGACATATGCGGGATTCTTGTAGACCATATCGTGGTTGCCATAGATCAAATGCAACCTCCCTTCTTCATGGTATTGCTTCATCAACATGTAAACATTTTTGTGAGCTTCAAAAAGCGGTTCAAATGTCCGGTGCTCCCATAGCTCATCCCCATCACCCAGTTCACAATAATCGAATCCTTTGTTGTAATAATGTCTGAGGGCATGAAAGTAGATATTCCTGTTATTGGCGAATTCATCTGCAAAACTGTTATCCCCCCGATGGCAGTCACTAAATAGAATGAACTTCGACCGGTCGTCAAAAGGTATGATTTGGGCATTTTTGAAGGCCCTGCTAAGACGTTTCTGAGAAGACATGGATCAATTTTGTATAAATATCATAAAAATGCTGATGCGCGACATTCCAATTTTTCTATCAATTTCAGTGAAAATCAGAAAAAATTTAAAAAAAATGGCAATAGATACAGATTTCATTCGTCAATAATGTAAAAAGGCCGAGTTTATCGACCTTATAAAGGCTTTAACAAGAGCCTAAATCTTTGTTTTGTAACTTTAACGCATTAAATCCGACTAAGCGGTATGATGGGTAGCAAAGAAAAGGAGATGCCCATGCAGCATCTCATCAGTTTTGACAAGCTCCTTAAGCGTTACGACGTTATGGCTGAGAGTGATGATCCCTCTATGGCTACAAGGGCGAAACAAGTACTTGATGCACAGGCGCCTTATCCATTTTTGAGAGAAGGTTTTACCGATGTGAGTTTATTGGAAAAACACAAGGATGTTATAAAGATCATCCTGCAGGATACTTTTGCCGAAGTACTTACAGAAAATGAAATAAAGGCGGCTTCGCTGCCTTATTACGATATTGTATTCAACTCGTCAAAACGATTCCAAAGAATTGTAGCGGCGGCAGGTAAGGATTTCAAGCCTGTTATAAGAAACCAGGAAGACGGTATTGACTATATCATGGGATGTACTGTCATTCTCAGTTTTTACTACGGCTTCAAGCTGGACTTTAAAAGGCCATATTTCTACGATATACCTAATGCTGAAGGAGTAATGCACCATTATCGCATTCTCTACAATGCCGATTTTATGGAGATCCTTCCAACGGAGAATACACCGGAATTGAGTCAGGATGATGTTGATGAGCTCCTGGAAAGCCCGGAAAACCTGGAACTCTGGAAGGAGAAACTTCCTCCAAACAGTTTTATCAGCAGAGGTTTTGTAATCTCCAATATGTTCGACGTTACAGCCGAACAGTCCATTTCTGAGATCAAATCCGAACTGATTGCCAGTGATAAGAGAGGCAGCGATAATTTTATGGAAGATCTGCAGGAGACCTTCCGTTCATTTTTCCGCGTAAAGGACCTTCGGGTTGGATTTTCTACCTATAACCGCATGGCGGACCGTTTTGAAAGAGTATACGGCAAGGGAATAGAGAGTTTTATTTTGAATAAAAAGGATGAGGCCAGTTGTGAGAGGATTTTGTGTGAGGGTTCTTATGACAAGTTATTGAACAGCAAAACATATTTCACCGTTGCCGACGTTGAGAAATACTATAAACTTTCCGAAGGAAGTGCGCCTTACAAAGGACTTCATGAACAAGGGATAAAAAGTGCCATTTTCGCCCCGATTGCCCATGAGGGAGAACTATTGGGTATTCTGGAAATAGTCTCTACAAAGAAAAATGAGCTGAATGGTATTAATGCAACCAAGCTGGACGATGTGATGCCTTATATCGTATCAGCTGTGGTTCGATCAAAAATAGAAGAGGAAAACCTTATCGATGCGATCATTCAAAATGAATGTACTTCGGTTCACTCCTCAGTATATTGGAGATTCCAGGAAGAAGCCAAGAAATTCATCATAGACGATCTTCAGGGGAATCAACCGTCCTTCCAGGAAATCGTATTTAAGGATGTATACCCATTGTATGGGCAAATTGATATCAGTGGTTCTTCCAAGGCCCGAAATCTTGCTATTCAGAGAGATCTGATGATACAGTTGACAAACATCAGCGAAATACTGGGATTTGCAATCAAACTGGAAAACCTGCCTATCTACGAGGAACTTAATTTCCGTGTAAATAATTGGCTTGACAGTATTAAGGATATTCTTTATTCCAGTAGTGAGCAGAATATCTTTGATTTTATTCACGAGGAAGTCAATCCTGTTTTAGAGCATCTCAGCAAGCTTGATTCCAGGCTTTCCGATATGGTCAAGGAGTATGAGAAATCCATAGATGAAGAGACCCAGACCTATTACGACCATCGCAGAAATTACGATGAAAGCGTCATGGAGATCAATCAGAAACTGGTAACCTTGCTCGATAAACGCCAGGAAGAAGCGCAGGAGATGTACCCACATTATTTTGAGCGCTTTAAAACAGACGGGATAGAGCACAATATGTACATTGGAGATTCCATTTCCGGTGAACGCAATTATGATCCCCTATATCTCAGCAACCTGAGATTGTGGCAGTTGCAGGTCATGTGTGAGATGGAAAATAAATATTACAATCTCAAACCTGAACTACCTGTACAGCTCGATGTGTCATCACTTGTTCTGGTGTATAGCACAGCACTATCTATCCGATTCCGGATGGATGAAAAACAGTTTGATGTGGATGGCACCTATAATGCGCGCTATGAGATCATCAAAAAGCGTATAGACAAATCTTATGTGAAGGGTACCAAAGAGCGACTTACACAAAAAGGCAAAATGGCCATTGTATACTCACAGAAGAAAGATGAGCAGGAGTACCTGCGTTATATCGCCTTCCTGAAATCCAAGGGCTATTTCACCAATAATATCGAGATACTTGAATTAGAAGGTCTGCAGGGCGTAACAGGGTTGAAGGCCATCCGGGCAGAGATACTCTACAAGAAAGGTAAAGAGTCTAAAAAGACCTATACTTATGCCGACTTAATGGCCGAGTTAGAATCCTAATTGTACCAACTCGTCTAAATGCCGGGTAGACCCATATAGGGTGAACGAAAGCCAAAAAGCGAATACGGAAACGATAATACCAATGATGAACATGGTATAAGTCCACCTGAGGATCTTGTATTTTCTGTTCAGTACAAGACCAAGGAAATACAGGTCTTTTGTCAAAGAGGAATACACGTATTCCTTATCCTTGATCAGCTCCTGTATGGCCCACTCGTACTCGTCCAATTTCATTTGATGGAAATTTCCAAAGAACAACAAATTTACCCTTTTGCTTTCCACATCCTCTTTAGTAAATTTTCCCCTGGTTACGTTCGGTCTGGTGGCAATTACTGCAAGGACCATCGTAATGACGGTAAAAACCAAAAATATCCCGGTAGGCCAAATGAGATAGAAGTTAGTAGGATTATCCAGCTTGGGGATCAGGTTGGCCAGTACTACCGAGAGGATAATGGCATTCACCGAAAGCAGAATGTTCGATTTGGTGTCGGCAATATCACTAAGCGTCAGGTGATTTCTTAAGGTAACACGAAACAGGGTCTGAACACCTCTGTCAGGCGTATCACTTTTAAATTGGGCCTTCAGCTTTTCCTTACGGGCTATTTTTTTGGCCGCTTTTTGTTCCTTGATGATGAGACCTATATTCTTATCCTTTCCTTCCTGCCATTGTTCTTTGGCAAAATCGGTATAGAAGCGATGTTCGGAATTAAGCATCATCAAATTGGCATCCAGCCACTCCTCATTGCTGTATTCAGCAATTCCTAACAGGCTGAGTTCCTCCCTCAGCAACTCACAGGTTTCCATGTAGGACTTCTTTCCAAAATGTGAAGCATCAGCATCCCGAATAATTTTCTCAAGCAGATCTTTGGGTTCATAATGACGCTCCGTGGCTTTGATCAAGGAGGCGACTTTCTGAATTTTATCTTTGGAAAACCCCTCTCCGGACAGGAATTCCTTTGCGATGGCCGCACTCTTATCCTCATGGGCCTCATTACCCTTGGTATATCCCGTATCGTGGAGCCAGGCTGTCAGCAATACAGCCTCAGTATCTTCCTGGTTCAGATCATGGGCAGCTACTAATTCGCGGGCACTTTTTACCACCCGTTGTGTATGCTTGAGATTGTGATAAAGATAATTCTGATCCAATTGATGGGTCAGAAGATCTAAAGTGAACTTTTCCGCTTTTTCAACGATTCCAGACATGCTTGTGAATTAATAGATACCAAAGTACTAAAAAATGTAGTTTCGCCCTCCAGTATTCAATCAATAATGAACACATTACAAGATCAATTTTACAACATTTCAATATATAATTATTTCCTATCTTTAAAATTCGGCTTGAAACAATCAACTACATGGAAAAGAGATACGTTAAGCTGCTTGGTATAATTGGGGTTTTGCTACTATTCCAGGCTTGTGCCACTTACAAGGCACAGTATAAATACGAAGATCTACAATCACAGGCTCCGTCAAAGGAAATAAAACACAGTTTTTACCTGATTGGAGATGCGGGGGCCTCTGAAATCGGTTCCAAATCTATGGCACTTCAGGCCTTCGAAAAGGAACTGGCCAAAGCAGAGAAGAATAGTACGGCCCTCTTTCTCGGAGACAATGTATACCAACGTGGCCTGGTTGCTGAAGACCATCCCAAGCATTCACTCGCCCAACATCAGATGGAGGTTCAGACCGGGGCGGTAATGGACTTTTCGGGAAGGACTATTTTTATGCCCGGGAATCACGATTGGTACAGCGGGCTCGATGCGCTTAAGCGACAGGAGCGCTTTGTGGAGGACAAACTCGGCAAAGACAGCTTTCTTCCGGAAAACGGCTGTCCCATGGAACGGATCAATATCAGTGATGAAATCGTTCTTATCATTGTAGATCCGGAATGGTATATCACCAAATGGGACAAACACCCAAAAATTAATGACAATTGTGAGATCAGGACCCGGCAACGATTTTGGGAAGAGTTCGAGAGCGAGATTAAAAAAGCCAGGGGAAAGACTACTATAGTGGCCTTGCACCATCCCATGTATACCAATGGGCCACACGGAGGCCAGTATTCCTTCGGGTCGCATATGTGGCCACTTCCCGTTCTTGGTTCAATCAAGAATCTATTGTTGAATACCGGAGGTTTCTCACCTGCCGATCTGATGCACAATCGCTATCGGGAGTTTCAACAACGGGCAGTGGCTCTGGCACAGGAAAATGATAAGGTGATCTTTGTCTCGGGCCATGAGCACAGCCTGCAATATCTCGTTCAGGATGATCTACGCCAGATCATTAGCGGATCGGGCTCCAAGACCACAGCTACAAGAAATGTAGGCGGCGGACAGTTTTCCTACGGCACTCCCGGATATGCCCGACTCGATGTATTTGAAGACGGTTCTTCTTATGTCCGCTTTTATTCCGCATGGGAGGAGAAAGTGGTTTTCGAGACGGATGTACTTACAGAAGACAAGATAATTGAACCGGATCTACCGAAGGATTTTCCGGCTACAAAAACAACTTCGATCTATTCCAAACAGGAAACCGAATATTCCAATTTCTATAAATGGCTCTGGGGCGAGCGTTATCGTAAGTTGTTCAGTACTCCTGTGACCGTACCAACAGTAGATCTCGATACCATATACGGAGGGTTAAAACCTGTGCGTAAGGGCGGGGGTACCCAGTCCGTTTCGCTGCGAATGGTAAATCCTGAGGGCCAGGAATATACCCTGAGGGCCATGCGGAAGAATGCAGCCCAGTTCATTCAGTCGGAAGCATTTCAGGATCAGTATATTAAGGATGAATTAAAGGGGACGGGTACAGAGGCACTTGTACTGGACTTTTTCACAGGTTCTCATCCCTATGTGCCCTTTATAATTGGTGACCTGGCAGATGCTATTGGGGTATTTCACACGAATCCGAAACTTTTCTACGTGCCCAGGCAGAATGCACTCGGAAAGTTTGTAAACGAATTTGGTGACAATCTATATATGCTGGAGGAAAGAACGACAGATGGCCACGGTGATAAAGCAAATTTTGGCTACGCCGACGAGATGAAGAGCACTTTTGATATGATCGATAATCTTCATGAGGATGAGGAATATCGTGTAGACGAGGTGGCCTATGTGCGTGCCCGATTATTCGATATGCTTATCGGGGATTGGGACCGCCATGATGACCAGTGGCGCTGGGCTGAATTTAAAGAGGAAGGCTATACCATTTACAGGCCTGTACCCAGGGACAGGGATCAGCCATTTTCTATTATGGCTGATGGATTCCTGCCAGGTCTCGGCACTTCTTTGATACAAGGCATCCGTATTCTGAATTCCTACGATGAAGAAATAAAAGATATAAAATACGCCAGTTTAAGCGCCTTCCCACTGGATGTGGCACTGACCCAGCGGGCAGACAAATCCGTATGGGATGAACAGGCCGCTTTTATAAGTGCGAATATCACAGATGAGGTCATAGACAAAGCCTTTGATGGCCTCCCTTCCGAGGTTCAGGATGAATCTGTGGAAAGCATCAAGAAAAAACTCAAAGGCAGAAGGGCCAACTTAAAGAAAATATCGGATGCTTATTACGAGGTGGTTAATAAGTATGCCCTGATCAAGGGTACAGATAAGGACGATTGGTTCGACATTGAACGTATGCCATTCGGACAAACGAAGGTAACAGGCTATCGTATTAAGGATGGTAAAAAGGCCGATAAGATACATGAACGGGTTTACAGTAAAGAGCATACCCGTGAGATCTGGCTTTTTGCTATGGATGACGATGATTACATTCAGGTTTCCGGTGTAGGGGATAAACTTATCAAGTTGCGATTGGTAGGTGGTTCTAACAACGACACCTATGATATCCAGAACGGTCGCAAAGCACATGTCTACGATTTCAGGACCAGACCAAATACCTTTGTGACAGGCAAAGGCAAAAAACACCTTCGCAACGACTACGAAACCAACAACTACTTTTACGAAAAGCCGAAACACAATGCTCATTCCATCATCCCGATCCTTGCGGGGAATCCCGATGACGGCCTGCTATTAGGCCTTTCAAGTACCTTAACTACTATGGGATTTGAAAGGAATCCTTTTACGTATAAACACCAACTGGGCGCGGCATACTACTTTGCAACCAGTGGTTTCCAGTTTGCTTACCGCGGAGAATTTGCCAATGTAATAGGCCCCCTTAATCTGGAGGCGCGAGCCCGGTGGACCAGCCCTAATTTCGCTATCAACTTCTTTGGTTTTGGTAACTCAACGCCAAACCCGAATATTGAAGATGATGAAACTTTTGACCTGGATTACAACCGTGTAAAAATTGGTGCACTGCGCGGATATCTTGGCCTGGTTTGGCGCGGTGAGAACAACGGGGCCTTTCATATAGGGGCTCAAATCGAATCCGTTGAGCTGGAGATTACCGAAGATCGGTTTATAGCTGATTACGATGCCGTATTTCCTCAAACCGAAGAAGAAAATTTCTTTACTGCAGAGGCCACATACAGCTATCGCAATCTGGATGAACCTGCATTTCCAACCCTGGGAATGGAAATGAATCTCAGAACAGGTGTCACTACAAATACAGATGATTCAAATACTTTTGCCTTCCTGATCCCGGAGGTCACTTTTCATCACAAGCTGGTTGCTAACGGTCGTTTGGTAGTCAATACCACCTCCAAGGCACATCTGAATTTCGGGGATGACTTTGAGTTCTATCAGGCCGCCAGTATAGGAGGTAGCGACGGATTAAGAGGTTATAGAAATCAACGCTTTGCCGGGAAGAACTCCTTCTATCAAAGTTCCAATCTGCTTTATAATTTCCGTAGGTACAGGACAGGTATCGTGCCTGTTGAGGTTGGTATCTTTGGCGGGTTTGATGTAGGTCGGGTTTGGGTAGATGATGCGCTGGTAATTGATCCGGCCTTTAATGGAGAGAGCTGGAATACTTCAGCTGGAGGAGGTTTCTTTATGAATGCCAGCGATCTGTTGGCATTGAACCTGGGTCTGTTCAATTCGGATGACAATCTGAGATTTTTTGTATCATTTCGCTTAGGATTATAGTAATTTGACAAACGGTTCATAAATAATTACTAGCTTTCCTGCTTCTAAAAAACTAATCAACTTATGGATAAAAGATTACACCTCCTCGTTTTTGTTGCTATGTTTTCAATGCTCTCTTCATGTTCCAGTGTGAAAGTACTGGATGCATGGAAAGGTCCTGATGAGAACGTAGCGAAGTTCAAGCAGAAAAACGTCCTGGTACTTGCTAGAACGGCCAATACCACCGCCCGTATCGCATTTGAGGAAGAAATATCTAAAGCGCTTGCGGCCAGTGATATAAAGGCTACTGAAAGTTTTAAGAAATTTCCCAAGATCCACAAAAACAGAGAGATGACGGAGGAAAGAGAAGCTATGATACGCAGTATCCTCAATAGTGAGGGATATACAGGTATTGTGATCACGACAGTCAGGGATAAAGAGGAAACAACATCTACAAATACCTCAGGGGTATATGTAGGGGCTTCTTATGGATACGGATATCCGGGATATTACGGAGGCTTTTACAATTACTACAGATATCCTTATGCCTATGGCTCCTATTACAACTCCTTTGGGGGCTATATTCCAACCGGGACTACTACGAGCACCTATACGACATATATTCTGGAAACAGTAGCCTACAACCTGGATGAGCCTGAAGAGAACCAGTTGGTATTTGTGGCCAGGACAAGTCTGGACGATCCTACTAACGCCTATAAAACTGCCGAAAAGTATGTCGCAAAGCTAACTGAGGCAATAAGAGAATAAATTATGAAAGATATTAGTGTTACCTCAGTACTTAGAATACTGCTACTTCTGCTTGTACTGGCCTGGTGCTTCTTGATTTTGAGACCTTTTGTGTTGGTTCTAATATGGGCTGTTATCATTGGCGTAGCGTTATTTCCACTTTATAAGAAATTTTTGGGATCGAATCCGGATAAGGGGAAAAAGGGAAGGTCTATTATTTTTACACTAATTGCCGCGATCATCTTTATCGTACCCATTTATTTCGTATTGGATTCCGTTATCGATTCGGCCAAGGAAGTAATTGATCAGGTTCAGAACGATAACTTCCAGATCCCATTACCGGATGAAAAAGTAAAAGACTGGCCGTTGATAGGTGAGAAACTATATACGGAATGGTACGAACTTTCGGAAGACTTCCAGAAGTATGCCGGGACTCATAAAGATGTTCTACTCGATGCCGGTTCTAAACTCTTTAGCGGTTTAACTGGATTTTTAGGTACAATAGCCATCTTTATCATCTCTTTTATCATAGCTGTAGTGCTGATGTATTATTCAGAATCGAGTTATAATGCTGCAGTAAAGCTCTTTAAGAAGCTTTTAGGTGAAAATGGAGACGAAATGGTAAATATGTCCCGTGATACGATTCGATCTGTCGTGAAAGGAATTCTTTTGGTTGCCCTCATCCAGGCGCTTTTTGCCTTTATTGGATTCAAGGTTATGGGAATACCTGCAGCGGGAATTTTTACTTTGCTGGTACTGGTATTTGCTATTATTCAACTTCCTCCTGCTATTGTAATGATACCGGCAATATTGATCGCATTTTCCATCGGCACTCCTACCAGCGCGGTTATATTTACCATCTACTCACTCTTCGTCTCAGTTTCGGATAGTTTCTTAAAACCCATGCTACTCGGCAAGGGCCTTAAAACACCAATGATTGTAATCTTAATTGGAACAATCGGGGGGCTTTTGTTACATGGAATTATAGGGCTGTTTGTAGGACCTGTAATCCTGGCCGTGATGTACCAGTTATACAACTATTGGGTAGATGTTGAGGATACTTCCAATGTTGACTATTGATGTATTGATAAAACGAATTCAGCATACCTAACAATTTGCTAACTTTTGGCAAATATCATTGATATATTTTTACTATATTAAACGTTCGTCGGACACGCAATCCCACAATTGTCTGGCATAGACAACCTTAAATTCGATTAGAGCAACAAGCTGTTAAGTCATATTATAGACTTAATAAGACATACTGCACTCCAATATTGCCATTTGATAACTTGCGGAAGATGGAGTGAAGATTTAAAATAGTTCCCTTTTTATTAATAAGAACTGGTACGGTCATTTAGCGTACCATAACAAACAATTAACGCAATATCAACTATGAGAAAACTACTGATCTCAATGCTTCTGGCATTGCCTTTACTTTGCTTAAACGCGCAAGACAAACCCAATATCCTTGTCATCTGGGGGGATGATATTGGCAGATCGAATATTAGCGCCTATACCATGGGAATGATGGGTTATCAGACCCCAAATATCGATCGTATTGCCAAAGAAGGAATCATTTTTACTGATTATTACGGAGAACAATCCTGTACCGCAGGTCGTTCATCATTTATTATGGGTCAGAGCGTTTTCCGAACAGGTCTATCCAAGGTAGGGCTACCCGGTGCCAAGGAGGGTATGAATGTTGCAGATCCAACAATTGCCGGTCTTTTAAAGGATCAGGGATATGTCACCGGACAGTTCGGTAAGAATCACTTGGGTGATCGCGATGAGCACTTACCCAGTAACCACGGCTTTGATTTTTTCTTCGGGAATCTCTATCATCTCAATGCAGAGGAAGAGCCGGAAAATGAGGATTATCCCGGCGATGTATTAATGCCAGATGGTCGGACTTTTAAAGAAACCTATGGCCCCCGCGGAGTAATTAAATCGACTGCTGATGGAAAAATAGAGGATACAGGCCCTTTAACCAAAAAACGCATGGAAACGGTTGATGACGAAACGGTGGCAGCAGCACTTGAATTTATCAAAAAACAGACTGCTTCCGGAACTCCCTGGTTCGTTTGGTGGAGTGGGACACGGATGCATTTCCGCACTCATGTGAAAGAGGAACTTAGAGGGATTTCTGGTCAGGATGAATACAGCGATGGAATGGTGGAACACGATATGCACATTGGACAGTTCCTGGAACTCCTGGATGAGCTTGGGATTGCAGACAATACCATAGTACATTACTCTACAGATAATGGTCCACACTACAATACCTGGCCCGATGCCGCCTCAACTCCTTTCAGAGGTGAAAAGAATACTAACTGGGAAGGCGGCTGGAGAGTACCTGCTATGGTACGCTGGCCCGGAGTCGTCAAACCTGGTTCTATAAGTAATGGTATTGTACACCATATGGACTGGCTTCCTACATTTGTGGCAGCAGCGGGAAAAAAAGACATTAAGGAAGATCTGTTAGATGGTTATAAATCAAAGGCTCTGGGTCGTGAATACAAGATTCATCTTGATGGCTACGACCTGACAGATCATCTGAAAGACCCTCAAAATGTGGAAAGTCCACGCAGAGAGATCTTTTACTTTTCAGATGATGGTGACCTTACTGCTTTGAGATATGGACCGTGGAAGATGATTTTTATGGAACAGCGCATTGCCCAAACACTTGAAGCCTGGGCAAATCCTTTTACGCCACTGCGTGTTCCGTTAATATTTAATGTCCGTCGAGATCCTTATGAAAGGGCACAGATAACCTCTAATACCTATTACGACTGGTTGATTGATCGCGTATTCCTTCTTGTGCCTGCCCAGCAATATGTGGGTAAGTTTTTGGGAACATTCCAAGAATATCCACCACGGCAAAAAGCTGCCAGTTTCTCACTTGATAAGGTTATGGAAACCTTGCAGGAGGCAGGTGGCAGTAAGTAGATTCGTACTTATGGGTGTGCATAGCTGAAATAGAATTAGATATTGAAATATGTCCAAAGACCCCTGCTTTTGACAGGGGTTCTTTTTCTCCACTAAACCTGAAATTATTTTGTCAATACTTCTAAACAACTCCGGAAAACTGAAAAAAGCCTCAAGATCTATAATGATCATGGGAGGACTGATAGTGCTATTGGGTATCCTGGCCCTGATATATCCGACAGGATTTGGTAAATTCACTACTGTAGTAATCGGCATATTGATCATTAGTGGTGGTCTGCTCCGTTTAATTTTCGCCATTACAGCAACTTCGGTTGGATCTATGATCC
>CAJHXL010000125.1_pt1 | contig 20496 bp, 12 predicted proteins | sample 9198601 | NCBI WGS metagenome assembly CAJHXL01 (sample SAMEA7708277, study PRJEB35096) | sediment metagenome | biome: marine neritic benthic zone biome [ENVO:01000025]; feature: sediment [ENVO:00002007]; material: shallow marine sediment [ENVO:03000034] sea grass bed [ENVO_01000059] ...
CGTTGTTTATGAAGTACATCTTCTTGGCCTTCTCCTCAACATCAGGTCTGTCTCCTTGTGTTTCAGCCCTGACCATCCGCATTACCATTTCAAATCGCTGCTCCAGGTCGCGTTCACGGTTATTTTCCAGCGAGTCCTGTCTGAATATCAATTCGGCAAGGACGGCATCGTTCTCTGCAAGCCTCTGTTTCAATTCCTGGATCTCCTTGTCTTTGGCGGCTATCGCCTCATCGGTTACCTCCTCAGGCTCTTCATCATTTGAAGCTAAAGTATCTTCTCCGTCCTCCAGCATTACCCTATCTTCGGTCAGGTTTGGAGTGAAGGAATAAGCAAAGGAAATTTCATGAGTGGTCCCGAAATTATTCAGGTCATTGCTCAGGCCTTTTTCCATCGTATAACCAATGGAAACACGGCGGTTAAGGTTAAATCCTAAACCTGCAGAAGCTCCGTAAAAACTATCGTATCCGGCTTGTAGCCATCCAATTTTTGGCAGATCCAATATGAGGTTTCCACCAAGAACAATATCACTACTGCCCACTATTCTCGCGCGTGCAAGAGGCATAAGCCTTCCACCCTCAATAACGCCCGACTGATTTTCGAACATATGGGTGTACTGGAGGTGTCCGGAATAGGTCTTGTCTTTAAATTCTGTTACCGTTTCACTGGTTTTCAGGTTATAATCAAAGAGATTTTCGGCGAACATTCCGAAATCGAACTGACCATAGGAAATATTGAAACCAGGTTGAAAGGAAAGAAGTGAACTGTCATCAAAATCCGACAGGAAGGGATCGTCTTCAATCGGGTTGGCGCGGCTCTCATCAATCCCACTGCTGTAATATGAAAGATTGGCCCCGAATGTAAAATTGCTTTTATCGCTTAGCTTAATTCCATATGCGTAATTTGCCAGCACCCCGTAATTACTTAATATCCCTTCGCGCTGTGTATACAGGCTAAGCCCCAAACCGGTACGATCATTGATCCTACCGCTGTAGCTCAGGAAATACAATTGATTGTTATCATCAAAAGCTACCGATTGGTTTCTATGTAATAAATTAACATAGGACTTGTCTTCCCGAACCGTTGAAAAGGTTGGGTTGATCAGAAACCTGTTGAATTTCAAAAGGTTCTGAGAAGGCACGTCATATGCTATAAAAGGTAGCTCCTCCTGGGCGTTCATTTGGGAAAACGCCAGGAGGGCAATTATTAAGTATATGAATCTACGGGTCATTTGGTTTGGCTAGCGAATAATGGTTATAGTTCCCTGCTTCACCACAGCCTCAGTATCCCTGATCTTATAGAAGAATACCATGTTTTGTTTAGGGAAGGCTGTTGATGATTGGGGCCAGTTATTTTGGTAGTTAAAGACGTTTAGTACCTGTTCACCTTTTTCATTATAAATGATGACATTAACATCGTCTTTGTTTGAATATGAATTTGGAAGGATCCACAGATCGTTTATACCATCGCCATTTACAGTAATTACGTTAGGCACCTGGAAAGTATCCAGATATTCAACGGTTACAGTTCGGGTCACCTCGCAATTTCCGACACTGGCGATCAGTGTATAAGTTCCTGCTTCACTAAAGTTGATGATGGATGAGTTACTGATCTCAACATTATCTGAATTGTACCATCTGTACGAATCTCCACCGCCGGCAGTCACTGTCCGCGAACTACCTTCCGGGAATATTACTGTATCCGATGGATCGAGTGATATAACTGAAGGGTCCAATGGGGAAATGACAATTTCGTTCGAATTCAGTGGACATCCATTTCTTTGTAATACCAATTGGTATGTTCCTGGTGTAAATACATCGAGTTCGAAGGTAACTGCGTTAAGATTTTGCCCATCTCTATACCAGTCAAAGGTCTCACCACTCAGATCGGTTGTGGTGCTGATGGTGATATCTTCTGAAGAATTACAGCTGATAAGACTGGTGCTTGAAATTTCCAAAGTCTCGCTGGTCAGTAATTGAACAGCAAGGCTGTTGGAAGTGAAATTGTAGCTGGCAATTGACGCGTCTAGCGTATAAGTACCATTTTCACTGATGTCTGCCAGACTTATATTAGATGAGGTGGCTCCACCAACGGGATTGCCATCCAGGTTCCACTGGTATGCAAGACTAGATCCTATCTGCGCGGTAACATCAGTACTTCCGCCTGAACCATCAAGAGCGTTGATAGTTGTAACTTGCAGTACAATACTTGTGTTGGCGCAGGCAGCATAAGATGATGCATAATCAACTATAGCCTCAAAGGAGTCCGGTACTACTACAACAGTACTCGGAGAATCTATTGAGGTTGATGCACATGCACCGCCGCTCAACGAGACTCTACAGAAGTAAGTACCTACTTCTGTTTCATCAACTGTAATAGAGTTTGTGGTTTCACCGGCTACAGGATTACCATCCAGATACCATTGGAAGGTAGGAGAAGAGGCATCTGTAGTGATGCTCAGTACTTCGGTTTGACCCGGAAGCACTATCATATTGGCCGGATTGTCCCTGCTTACATTGAAATCACCTGCATTGGTAATAGTTACTGCTGCAGATCGCTCAAGACAGGCACCGGGGCCAAATATTTCTACCTGGTAATCACCTTCAAAACCAGGAGAAGAGGCATCCACCGTATAGGTGTCGTCATCAACTAATGGTGGCGTGATGGGCGAACCATCCTTGAACCAGGTATAAGTTAATCCCATACCAACAATATTGGCTATAAGATCAACGGTCTCACCGCTGCAAAGATCGGTCTTTGCAGGAGGATTGATTGCGATACCAAGACTTGTTCCGGTAGTCACGTCGATGATATTCGATAGTGTATTACCTGATCCGGAACAGGAACCGTAGTCGATTTCAGCTATATACATACCGGCCTGACTAACGGTGATCGATTCGCTTTTTTCCGAGGGTAAAGGAGTACCGCTCCTGTACCAGTTGTACTGATAGGAACTGGCATTAGGAAGATTGTAAACCTCCAGGGTAATGGAGTTACCATCACATACTTCTGCCGTACCGTCACCAAAGTCGGCCTGGCCCTGAGGCCTGATCGTAATAGCCGAGTTCACATCGATGTAGTACATGGGAACGGCAGCCGAAGCCGGACCTGTTATGGCCGGATCTGTACTGCGAACCCTCATCCTGTAGCCTTCTCCCCTGATATTGTTGGGAATGGCAAACTGGAAGAAAAAGTCGAAATCAGTGTTTTTTGTACCATCTCTGGCCAATTCTATCGCACTTGAGAAGTTACCGTTCTCATCGGATAGTTCCAGGATGAATTCATTTCCGCTGTTCACCAGTGGAGGACTCCAGGTAAACTCTACCCAGAAGTCGTTAAAACTGTCTGAAGCACATGCTTGGGTCCAGGGTGAACTACCCACCGGAGGCGTCTGATTGGGGGCAGGTGTGGGAGCATTCAGAATTTGTGCCTGAATTCCGCATGTTCCCAGGAGCACGAGAATACAAAAAATGGATTTTTGTAAGAAAGTAAGATTTGCTCTCATAAGTAGTGTAGTTTTGGGGAACTACAGTTTTACCGTTTACTTGATTTGGGTACGGATCAACCGTATGAATCTCTGTTTTTGGCAATTGTTTTTATTCTGTACCGGGCTAAACTTCTGCTGAACCAAGTACTTAACAACAAATATGACATATAATTACCGCGCGAGGAATTTAATGTTGTGGTACCGATTAAATATGTTGTGAAACGCATTTATTGCATGGTGAGGCTATATTATAATAGGCCATACCGCCATTTTTCCTACATTTGTGCCTCAAAATTAGCGTGATGAGCACTCAGACCAGATCGTTGAATTTTATAGAGCACATCGTCGAAGAAGACCTTGCCGGTGGGATGCCCAGGGAAGAACTGCGTTTTCGCTTCCCCCCGGAGCCCAATGGATATCTTCATATTGGCCATGCGAGCTCTATATGCCTGAATTTCGGACTTGGACTGCGCTATGGAGCCCCTGTGAATCTGAGATTCGATGATACGAACCCAACTAAGGAAGAACAGGAGTTCGTAGACGCCATTAAGAAAGATGTTGAATGGCTCGGATATAGCTGGGACACAGAATGTTATGCCTCTGACTACTTTCAGCAGCTCTACGATTGGGCTGTTCAGCTGATCAAGGACGGAAAGGCCTATGTAGATAGCCAATCTTCCGAGGAAATGGCTAAACAGAAGGGATCTCCCACAGAAGCTGGCACACACAGCCCCTTCAGGGATAGAAGTGTGGAGGAAAGCCTCGATTTGTTCCGGAAGATGAAAAATGGTGAATTCGAAGAAGGCACCCATGTTCTGAGGGCTAAGATCGATATGGCTTCTCCCAATATGCTAATGCGCGATCCGATCATGTACAGGATCCTGCACAAGGCACATCACAGAACAAATACCGATTGGTGTATTTATCCGATGTACGACTGGACCCATGGGGAAAGTGATTATATTGAACAGGTTACTCATTCCTTGTGTACCTTGGAATTTGCCCCCCACAGGGAACTTTACGACTGGTTTCTTGACCAGGTTGTAGAAACCGAGAACCTGAGACCCAAACAACGGGAATTCGCCAGGAGGAACCTTAGCCATACTGTTGTGAGCAAAAGGAAATTACTTCAATTGGTAGAAAGTGGCCATGTTAATGGATGGGACGACCCCAGAATGCCCACAATTTCAGGATTAAGAAGAAGAGGCTATACACCGCAATCAATACGCAGTTTTGCTGAGACGATAGGTATTGCCAAGCGCGATAATGTGGTAGATGTCTCATTGCTGGAATTTCATATACGCGAGCATCTGAATAAGATCGCCCCCAGAGTAATGGCCGTGATAGACCCCGTAAAAGTGATAATCACCAATTACCCCGAAGGAGAGGAAGAGTGGCTTGAAACCGAAAATAATCCCGAAGACCCTGCAGCTGGAACACGACAGATCCCTTTCTCTCGTGAATTATTTATAGAAAGGGTTGATTTCAGGGAGGAAGCTAACAGGAAGTTCTTTCGCTTAAAACTCGGGGGTGAAGTCAGGCTTAAAAGCGCGTACATCATCAAAGCTGAATCTGTTGTCAAGGATGATAAAGGAGAAATAGTTGAGATACATTGTACTTACGACCCCAAAAGCAGGAGTGGAAGTGGCACCGAGGAAAGTTTGCGTAAAGTAAAGGGAACCCTGCACTGGGTTTCTAAGGAACACGCCATACCGGCGGAAGTGAGGCTGTATGACAGACTGTTTACAGATCCCGTCCCTGACGGACACAAGGATAAGGATTTTATGGATTTTATAAATCCCGAATCGCTGAAAACGGTTACGGCCTATGTAGAGCCTGGTCTTAAAGGCGCTAAGAGCGGTGAGAGATATCAGTTTCAGCGACTGGGATACTTCTGTCTGGATCCGGATACCAGCACGGATAAACTTGTCTTTAACAGAACGGTTACATTAAGGGATACCTGGGCTAAGATTGAGCAAAAATCAACACCCTAACATAATACCAATCAGTATTATTTATTTGCGTCCTTGTCTTTTGGGCGCTGTTTCTTCATAGCCTCTCCAATCTGATTACTCGCCGTAAAAGAAGCTACCATATTGTTCAGCATATCGCTTCCTGCCTGAGGTGAGTTGGGTAACAGGATAAGATTCGTATTCGTTTCCTCACCAATGGATTGCAAAGTGTCGTAGTGTTGTGTAACCACGATAAGTGCTGAGGCTTCCTGTGAATTGATACCAACCTTGTTCAGTACTTCAACAGACTCTTCCAGTCCCCTGGCAATTTCCCTTCTCTGATCTGCGATACCCTGACCCTGAAGACGCTTGCTTTCGGCTTCTGCCTTTGCTTTTTCCACTATCAGAATTCTGGCGGCGTCACCTTCAAACTGGGCTGCGATCTTTTCACGCTCCGAAGCGTTAATCCTGTTCATGGCCGATTTAACCTGGGCATCCGGATCGATATCGGTCACAAGGGTTTTAATGATGTCATAGCCGTATGCCAGCATGGCATCCTGAAGTTCGGCCTTTACAGCGATGGCGATATCGTCTTTCTTAACAAAAACATCGTCGAGCTTCATTTTAGGCACTTCTGCCCTGACCACATCAAATACATATGATGTAATCTGGTCGTGGGGATACTCAAGTTTATAGAAGGCTTCGTAAACCTTTTCCCGAATAACAACATATTGCACCGATATCTTGAGCTTGACAAAAACATCATCCAGTGTTTTGGTTTCGACAATAACGTCGAGCTGTTGTATTTTCAAGCTCAACCTGCCAGAAATACGGTCTACCAGGGGAATTTTCATTTGCAAGCCTGAGTTTCGGATACTCTGAAACCTGCCAAAGCGTTCTATGACAGCTGCCGTCTGTTGCTTAACAACAAAAAAGGCTGCCAGAAATATAAAGAGGCCTATAATAATAAAGGGAATCATAAGGAAATTGCTCATAGATCTGAATTTAAATAATGTGAAGAATTAATGGTTATTTTATAAGTCGTGAATTCTTTAAAATGTTACATATCCCAGGCCTTTCAACCGAAGTTTACCTAGGCTATAATCGATCGATTGCCTGTTTGATACGATTGATGCATTCTTCCTTACCTATCAGCGCCATGATATCAAAAAGATGAGGGCCCTGAAGTGCACCGACAAGGATCAACCTCAGAGGAGCCATTACTTTTCCAAAACCGATGTTCTCTGTCCCGATCCAATCCTTGACAGCCTGTTCAAGAGCAGCAGATGTAAATTCGGTTTGAGAGCTAATGATGTTAAGAATATTGGCCATTAGCTCCGGAGTATCTTCCTTCCAGTGCTTTTTAACAGCTTTTTCCTCATAATCCTGGGGAGCAACAAAGAAAAATATAGACTGATCCCATATGTTGGATACAAAATCTGCTCTTTCTTTCACGAGTATTATCACCTGCTCCAGATAGTCGTCATCAAAGCCGGATATGCGTTTTCCAACATAGTCCCTGAGCTCACTGACAAGCAGGGAATTGTCGCGCTGCTGTAAATACTGATGATTATACCATTTGGTTTTTTCAGGATCAAAGCGCGCTCCTCCCTTATGGACTCTTTCCAGTTCGAATTCCTTTATCAGTTCTGAGAGTGAGAATATTTCGCGCTCATCCCCCGGGTTCCACCCTAGAAATGCAAGAAAGTTGACTACGGCTTCCGGATAGTATCCTGCTTCTCTGTAACCAGCTGATTGTTCCCATGACAGGGGGAATACAGGAAAACCCATTTTTTCTCCATCTCTTTTGCTCAGCTTTCCCTTACCTGTAGGTTTCAATAATAAGGGCAAATGCGCAAATTTTGGTGGTTGCCAGTCAAAGGCATCGTATAATTCATAGTGCAATGCCAGTGAGGGCAGCCATTCCTCACCCCTTATAACATGCGAAATTTCCATGAGATGGTCGTCTATAACATTAGCGAGATGATATGTAGGCATGCCATCACTTTTAAAGAGGATCTTGTCATCCAGGGTATTAGTGTCAATTTCTATGTCCCCCCGGATAATATCTTGTAGTAGAATTTTTTTATCTGCAATTGTTTTGAAGCGAATTACATAGGGAATGCCTTCAGCCAGTAAGCGTTCTGTCTCAGAAGAATTCAGGGCCAGGGAGTTTTTGAGTGAGAGGCGGTTGTCGGCGTTATAGACAAAGGTCTTTCCCTGGCCCTCTTCTTCCTCTCTAAGAGCGTTGAGCTCTTCGGGCGTATCAAAAGCGTAGTAGGCACTACCCCTATCAATAAGCTGCATGGCATGTTCCTCATAGGTGGATTTTCGCTCGCTTTGTCTGTAGGGCCCGAAGCCATCCTCCCTGAAAGGACCTTCATCATAGGGTATGCCACACCAGGCTAAAGATTCGATAATATAGGCTTCGGCTCCTTCAACATATCGGGCCTGATCCGTGTCTTCTATTCTCAACACAAAGTCGCCATTGTGCTTTTTCGCGAAAAGATAATTGAAAAGCGCAGTCCTGACGCCCCCTATGTGGAGCGGCCCGGTCGGACTTGGCGCGAAACGCACCCTGACTTTTTTAGTCATAACTCATTGTTTGGAGAGCAAAGATACTTCCTGAAAAACTAACGCCAAAGCCTTTTCAGAAGGGCGGTCAATTCTTCAAGCCGTTGCTTTTAACAATATTTTGAACTTATTTTCTAAACTATCGGGTATCTTGGCTCTGTAATCGCCAATCTATGAGTGCTTACAACCAAATTCTGGGAAAACTTCTGCGATTTACTCAGAAGTACTATACCAAAACATTGATCCGCGGGATCTTGTTGTTCACTACGATCGGAGTGCTTTTTTTCCTTTTCACTCTGTCTGTGGAATACTTTTTATGGCTTAATTCAACCGGCAGGCTCTTCCTGCTCATTGGCTTTTTAAGCATTGAGGCCTTTCTGCTATATCGTTTCATCCTGATACCGGTAACCTATTTATTAAAGATAAGGAAAGGAATCAGCGAAAAAGAAGCATCACTCATTATTGGCAGGCATTTTCCCGAAGTCAGCGACAGACTTTACAATTTACTGGACTTAGTAGAAGACAAAGGGAAAACAGAACTCTTATTAGCCAGTATTGAACAGCGTTCGAGACAATTGGAGGCAGTGCCTTTCCATAAGGCCATTGACCTGAAAGAGAATGTAAAATACGCACGCTACATAATTATACCGATAGTTATATTAGCAGTCATCTGGCTTAGCGGTAATCTTGGTTCTTTCTTCAATTCCTATGACAGGGTGATAAATTATCAGCTTGCCTACGAGCCTCCTGCTCCGTTTCAGTTTAGATTATTGACCGGAGATTTAAATGTATTGGAGACTGAAGAGTTGGTTGTCAGATTGGCCACGGAAGGTGAAGTTCAACCTGAAGATGTTCATATTGTAATTGACGACAGTAAGTATTTAATGCAGCGTACAGGCAATATGTTCATGTACACCTTTTCACCGCCGCTCTCCAGTTCAGAAATTTACTTTGAAGCTAATGATATAAGATCCTCTGACTATTATCTAATGGCTTTAAAAGTACCTGCGATTCAGGATTTCAAACTTGTTTTGAGTTATCCTTCTTATACGGAAAAAGCTGATGAAGTATTAAACAGCACCGGAAATGCGGTTTTTCCTGAGGGAACCAGGGTATCCTGGGAGATCAGGAGTATTAATACAGACAGTATTGAATTAATTTCTGATGATACCATAGTTGCTTTTGACAAACAGGATGATGTTTTTAAGCTGGGTAAGCGGATTATGTCCGATTTGGAATATGAGATTACCACCTCTAATCAGGATGCGGAGAGGTATGAACAGTTACATTATAACTTTAAAGTTGTAAAGGATAATGCGCCTCGCATACGGGCAAGGGCCTTAATTGATTCTGTACGGCCTAATATCAGATATTATGAAGGGGAGGCTTCCGATGATTATAAACTGACCACCCTGCGGTTGGTGTGTTATCCTACCGGAAAAGAATCTGCCAGGCAGGTACTGGTCCTGGACAGGCCGAATAATAATTTTAAGCAATTCTATTATACCTTCCCAAGCGGTCTGGATCTGGAAGAAGGACGTAATTATGATTATTATTTTGAAGTGGAAGACAATGATGCGTTGAGAGGAGGTAAAACCTCGCGCACCCAGGTATTCACTACGAGGGTTTTGAACCAAAACGAATTGGGGAATAAGCAATTAGAATTTCAGAAGGAATTAATTGATGATTTTGACCGTTCTGTTGAAAATTATCGCAAACAGGAAAAAAGCCTCAGGGAGATCAATCAGGACCAAAAGGAGAAGAACAGAGTTGATTTCAATGATCAGAATAAGATCCGGGAGTTTCTGGATAAGCAGGAACAACAGGAAAAAATGATGCAGAAATTCAGTCGGCAACTTAAGGAGAATCTGGATCAGGAAAATGATGGCGATAAGCTTAATAAGTTGTTGAAGGAACGTCTTGAAAGACAGGAGATAGAGGCCAGAAAGAACGAAAAACTCCTGGAAGAATTAAAAAAGATCGCTGACAAGCTTGAAAAGGAAGATTTGAACAAAAGACTTGAGGAGCTTGGAAAAAGTCAGAAAAACAGTGAGCGAAACCTCGAACAACTTCTTGAACTGACCAAGCGGTACTATGTTACCGAGAAGGCATCTCAGCTCTCTAAAGATTTAGAGGAATTGGCAAAGGAACAAAAATCACTTTCTGAAAAACCGAGCGACAGCAGCACAGTGGATCTACAGTCCGACCTGAACAGAGAGTTTGATAAATTGTCAAAGGAGTTGGATACCTTGTTAAAGGACAATAATAAGCTTAAGAAGCCCTTAGAGCTTAAAGTAGATAAAAGTAAAAAGGAAGGCGCAAAGCAGGATCAGGAGGATGCGCTGGAGAATCTCAAAAATGAACAAGAGCAGAATGATGCCGGGAAGGACACAGAAGGAGAGGAGAGTAAGAGCAACGCTTCGAAAAAACAGCGGTCCGCCTCAGAAAAGATGCAGCAGATGAGTGAAGATCTGCGGGAAAGCAGCTCTCAGTCGGGCGGGGGATCAACCATAACGGAAGACGCTGAGATGTTACGGCAGATCCTGGATAACCTTATTACATTTTCTTTTAAGCAGGAATCCCTGTTTGAGGAGTTAGAGAGTAAAGATCTGGATATCTCCTACTTTTCAGAGGTTGTCAAAGAACAGAATGAGTTGCATGAATTGTTTGAACATGTAGATGACAGCTTGTTCGCTCTTTCCTTGAGGCGCGCAGAGCTTTCGGAGTTTGTTAACGAACAGATCAACGAGGTGTATTACAATATGGACAAATCCGTTGAAAGTATTGTAGAAGGCAGAATATACCAAGGGGTATCTTATCAGCAATATGTCTTAACGGCAGCTAATAACCTGGCGGACTTCCTGGCAGACATCCTCGACAATATGCAACAGAGCATGAAATCCGGTTCCAGTTCGGGAGGTCAGGGTGGAGATTTCCAGTTGCCTGACATAATCAGAAGCCAACAACAGTTGGGTGAAAAAATGGGCCAGATGTCCGGCAAGGGAAAGTCAGGAAAAGAGGGGGATCAGAATGATGGTGAGGGTAAAGACTCAAAAGAAGGAAAAGAAGGCGAAGAGGGTGGAAATGCTGACCAAAAAGGCGGCAATAAGGAAGGAAAGCAAGGTGAGAATGGCTCAAAAGAAGGGGAAGGCAGGGGAGAAAACAAAGGCAAGGGCCAGGGGCTTGGTTCAGAAGAGGATCTGCAGGAGATATATGAAATTTATAAGGAACAACAGCGGATCAGGGAAATGCTGGAGAATCAATTGGAGGATATGCTACAGGGCCGTGACAAGCAATTAGCACAGAGGATCCTGAGACAAATGGAGGAGTTTGAAAACGAGTTGCTGAGAAGCGGTGTTACCGAAAAGACAGTAAACAGGTTGAATAGTATACAACATCAGTTATTGCGCTTGAAGAATGCAGCAATGTCTCAAGGGAGAAAACAGGAGCGTGAAAGCGATACGAACAGGAAAGAGTTCGATAATCCTATAACTACCAAGCCAAAGGCGTTGGATGATTTAAAGAATGATGTTGAGATATTAGACAGACAAGCACTACCTTTGCACCAAATTTTCCAGGAGAAAGTAAAAGACTATTTTGACAGTAATGATTAGTTTTCATTACGAATTTGACTTCCATTTAGAATCAGAAGATGGCTATAGTAATTGGATTCAACGGGTAATTGAGTCTGAGGGCTATCAGACCGGTGAAGTGAATTATATTTTTTGCGGCGATGATTATCTTTTAGAATTGCATAAGAAGCATTTAAATAAGGATTCATATACAGATATTATCACTTTTGATTACAGTCAGGGCAATTTGATTTCCGGGGATATTTTTATATCTATAGAAAGAGTACGGGAGAATGCCGTGTCTTTTAATGCGGAAGAAGATGAGGAGTTGTTGAGAGTTATGGCGCATGGAGTTTTACATATGTGCGGTTATAGAGATAAAGAAACCGCTGATATCGAACTTATGCGTAAAAAGGAATTAGAAAAAATAGATATGTTCCACGTGGAACAATGATAGATCATGTTTGATAAGGAATACGATGTTATTGTGGTTGGCGGCGGTCATGCCGGTGCGGAGGCTGCTGCAGCGGCTGCTAATATGGGTTCCCGCACACTGCTTGTTACAATGAATCTGCAGACCATAGGGCAAATGTCCTGTAATCCGGCAATGGGCGGCATTGCAAAGGGACAGATTGTGCGAGAGATTGATGCGTTGGGAGGTTATAGCGGGATCATATCGGATAAGTCGGCCATTCAGTTTAAAATGCTCAACAAGTCAAAAGGACCAGCTATGTGGAGTCCACGGGCGCAGAATGATCGAATGCGTTTTGCAGAGGAGTGGCGACTGGCACTTGAGGCTACACCCAATGTGGATTTCTATCAGGAAATGGTACGTGGATTATTGGTTGAAAATAACCGGGCTGTAGGCGTGCGCACTTCACTCGGCTTGGACATTCGCGCCAGGGCTGTTGTCCTGACAAACGGTACTTTTTTAAACGGTCTGATCCATATAGGTGAAAAGCAGTTTGGCGGTGGCAGGGCAGGTGAAAGTGCAGCCACTGGCATCACTGAGCAGTTGGTTGATTTCGGATTTGACAGTGGCAGGATGAAAACGGGCACACCACCAAGAGTTGACGGCCGGAGTCTTGATTATTCTAAGATGATACCACAACCCGGAGATGATGTGCCTTCCAGGTTCTCTTATCTGGACACAAATATCCTGACTACACAAGTAGATTGTCATATGACGCATACCAGTGAGGATGTCCACGATATCCTGCGTGAGGGATTTGACAGGTCGCCAATGTTCAACGGCCGTATAAAAAGTATCGGCCCCAGATACTGTCCGTCTATTGAGGATAAGATAAATCGTTTTGCTGAGAAAGACAGTCATCAGATCTTTGTTGAACCGGAAGGATGGCAGACAGTTGAGGTCTATGTGAATGGTTTTTCCACATCTTTGCCGGAAGATGTTCAGTACAAGGCTTTGCAGTCTGTAAAAGGTTTTGAGAATGTCAAATTCTTCAGGCCTGGTTATGCTATTGAATATGACTACTTCCCGCCAACACAGTTAAAACACACCCTCGAAACCAAGCTTATAGAAAACCTCTATTTTGCCGGTCAGATTAATGGTACAACCGGATATGAGGAAGCAGCTTCCCAGGGTTTGATGGCGGGAATCAACGCACATCTTAAGATCAATGAAAAGGACTCTTTAATACTAAAAAGGGACGAGGCTTACATTGGTGTGCTTATAGATGATCTTATCACTAAAGGCACCGAAGAGCCCTATCGCATGTTCACATCAAGAGCAGAATATCGTACACTGTTAAGACAGGATAATGCCGACTTAAGACTCACTCCAATCGGGTACAAAATCGGTTTAGCCGGTGAAGAGAGAATGCGTAAAATGGAGGATAAATCCAAAAAATCTGAAGCATTTGTTTCCTTTTTCAGAAAGACCAGTGTTAAGCCTGAAGAGATCAATCCAATACTGGATCGTGTGGAATCCAGCCCGGTCAAACAATCGGATAAAATGTTTAAACTCTTTTCAAGGCCCAGGGTCACCATGGATCATATGATGGAGTTGGAAAAAGTTTCTGACTATGTGAATGAGAACGAGCTGCAGACGGAGGTGCTGGAGCAGGCCGAAATTCAGGTAAAATATTCCGGATACATAGCAAAAGAAAAGAATAATGCGGATAAACTACAGCGGCTTGAGAGTGTTAAAATACCTGAGAAATTCAATTATCGCAAGTTGAAATCCTTGTCGTTTGAGGCACGGGAAAAGCTGGAAAGTATAAGACCGGTCACGGTTTCTCAGGCATCGAGAATTAGTGGCGTTTCTCCAAGTGACATTAGTGTGTTGCTGGTGCATTTAGGGAGGTAGATCACAATGTTCCACGTGGAACATTTATTGTTCGGCGCTGCCAAAATATATCCATGGAAGATTTTTTAACAACAAAGGATTTCCTAGTAAGCGGGGAAGAGTTCAAATTGCTCAGGGACGGCCGGAGGGATTTACTCGCCACAAATCCCCAACCCGGCAACCTGGATCCATACTATAGAAGTGAGGCCTATATTTCGCATACTGATTCTAAAAAAGGTTTCACTGCACTGCTATATCAATGGGTCAAAAAATTCACCATCCGCCGCAAAATAAATCTTTTCAAAAAGCACGTTGGCAGGAATTGGTCAGTCCTGGACGTAGGGGCGGGTACAGGCGACCTTCTTTTAGCTGCCCGAAACAAAGGATTTGCCATCTATGGTGTAGAACCAAATAAAATGGCCAGGGAAAATGCGAGTAAGAAGGGTGTTGATCTAACGGCTGAATATCCTGCCGGAAAGCAATTTGGAATCATCTCCTTATGGCACGTCCTGGAACATCTCCCGGATCCGAATGAAGAGATAAGGAAAATCAGGGCCATGCTCTCAGATGACGGAACTCTATTTATCGCAGTTCCTAACTTCAATTCTTATGATGCGAAGTATTATGGGAAATATTGGGCTGCCTATGATGTGCCCAGACATCTGTGGCACTTTTCAAGAATGGCAATAGAGCAGCTGTGTGCAGATCATCAAATGCAGCTGGTGGAAACCAAGGCCATGTATTTTGATTCCTTCTATGTATCTATGCTGTCTGAAAAATATCGAAATGGCAGACCCAATCTGTTCAGGTCATTTTTCATCGGAATGCTTTCAAATTTTAAGGCAGCCGGTAGCGGAGAGTATTCATCGCTGTTATATGTGATAAAAAAGGCTTAAAAAGGCCTGTAATGGACGCAGAGCGCAGATCTGCATCAATCACAATAAGATAACCGGCTTAATCCGGAAAACGCAGCAGAAGGCTTGAAATAGATCCGGAATCAATAACCATCATCTATATTACTTTTGAATAACTATAAATAATATCTATAGCGAACCGATCTTATATTTTTCACCCATCTGTAATATATGAACAAGCTGAACCTATATTTAGTTTTAGGACTCCTAAGTGAAAAAGCTTTTATATTTTTGGCCCGTTAAAATAATAACACAATGAAAAAATTTGGAATACTGTTCACCTTGCTTTTAGTGGTTGCCTGCGCTCAGGAAAAAACAGCCTATGTAGATCATGTCAGGTTGATGGACAACACAAAAGAGAAGGCAGATATCGAAAATAAATACAAGGCTAAATCTACGGCCCTTAACAAGAAACGGGATAGTATCTCACAGGCCTTCCAGATTGAGGCACAGGCATTGCAGACTAAAGTCGAAAACATGTCCCAGCAGAAAGCTCAGGAGGAGTATGAATTATTCCAACAAAGAGGACAATTTATTGGCCAGCAGTTGCAGCAGGAGGAACAATTACTACAAATGCAGGGCCAGGCCGAAATGGACAGCCTGGTCAACAGGGTAAAAGAGATGATAAAAGGTTACGGTAAGGACAACGGATACACTTACATTCTTGGCGGGGGTGAAGGAGGAAGTGTTCTTTATGGTTCGGAACAAAAGGATATTACCGAAACTATCATTGAAATCGTAAACAAAGACTACGGGCAATAAAACAGCCGGCTAGGCCAGTGCGGCTTTCCTGTGCAACAGGCGGGTAAGCTTTATTGAAAGATCGGTCAGGACCACCTTGGAATTTCCATTGCGTTCAATATGGTAAATGGCAGTCTCCAACTCCTTCACAATTTCTTCGATATTGTTTTCGTGAATAAAGGGTGCAAATTTTTCCAGTTGAAACCCATCAACATGGATCGTCATATACGCCAGTTCCTTTGCCTGGTAATTTATCAACAGGGCCTGCCTGATAACAGAAAGACAGTATTCCAGATATTTCTTCTGTGTTTCCCTGCCGGTTTTGGCCACTTCCTCGCTCCATAGGATGAGTTCGTGAATAGCAGACTTATTTCCCTTGGCCTTAAACGCGCTTCGAACCCATTGAACGAACCATTTTTCGAACACCAGGTCCTCCGAGTCGCGATACATAAGGTCCAGGGCTTTGTTATAATTGCCGTTAGACTCGTGGGCCATCCGCATTGCCTCTTCTCTCAGCATCCCCTTCTCTACCAGGGCATCTGCAATGGCCTGTTCCGGCAGAGGAGGAAAAGACAGGAGCTGGCATCTTGAACGAATAGTCTGCAATATCCTGGATTCGTCTTCCGCCACCAGAATAAGAACCGTTTTATCCGGTGGCTCCTCTATAAGTTTCAACAGCTTATTGGACGCTGCAATATTCATTTGTTCCGCCATCCAGATGATCATCAGCTTGTAACCACCTTCATATGATTTCAGGGACAATTTTTTAACGATATCGTGGGCCTCATCTACTCCGATCTGACCCTGCTTTCTTTCAATGCCGATCAACCTGTACCAGTCAAAAAGATTTCCGTAAACCTGTTCCCCCACAAACTGTCTCCATTCCTCAATAAAAAGATCGCTAACAGCATGACTCTTCACTTTGGAGGTATTGGCCACGGGAAATACAAAATGCAGATCGGGGTGAGTAAGGGAATTACATTTCAGGTTACAGGATTCGTCGCCATTTTCATTTTCCCCGGAGCTGTTTGAGCACAAAACGTATTGGGCAAATGCTATGGCCATGGCCAGGGTGCCACTGCCTTCAGGTCCCAAAAATAAGTTAGCATGTGCTATCCTTCCTGCATCCGCCGAAGAGGTAAGGTGGTTCTTAATATGATCAAGCCCGAGAATGTCTTTGAAAAGCATTAGTCCAAATATAATCCATTCATATGTTATGAAAACCTTTATCCATCGGAAGTTGTGAGATAAATCTTTACATTTGATCTTCCTTAAAACCACAAGGCACATGAAGACCATAGACAATTATAATTTTGAACATAAAAAAGCACTTATTCGAGTAGATTTCAACGTCCCGCTTGATGGAAATTTTAAAGTCACGGATACTACCAGGATCGAAGCTGCCAAGCCTACTATTATAAAGATCCTTGAAGATGGCGGATCGGCTGTTCTGATGAGTCATTTGGGAAGGCCAAAAGGCGAAAGAAAACCCGAAATGTCATTATCTCATATACAGGACACCGTTTCTGAGATACTGGGTGTTCAGGTTAAATTCGTTAGTGACTGTGTTGGCGAAGAAGCGGAAGCAGCCGCAGCGAATCTTCAGGATGGGGAGATCCTGCTGCTTGAAAATTTGAGATATCACAGTGAGGAGGAAAAGGGTGATGAATCATTCGCTGAGAAGCTGTCAAAACTCGGAGACATCTATGTGAATGACGCCTTTGGAACGGCACACCGGGCGCATGCTTCCACGACCATTGTTGCCGGGTATTTTCCGGGCAAAAAGTGCTTTGGCTATTTGCTTGCCAATGAGATCCAGGCAATTGAAAAGGTAATGCGCTCAGGTGAAAAACCGGTGACAGCTATCCTTGGAGGGGCAAAGGTCTCTTCAAAAATTACTATTATAGACAATATACTTGACAAGGTAGACCATCTGATTATCGGAGGGGGTATGACGTATACATTTATTAAAGCGCAGGGAGGATCCATTGGCGATTCTATCTGTGAAGATGATAAGCAGGACCTCGCTCTGGAAATTCTCAAAAGGGCAACTGAAAAAGGAGTCTCTGTTCATCTGCCAAAAGACGTACTGGCGGCAAATGCTTTTGCCAACGATGCGGAAACTCAGGTTGTGGATGTGGAACAAATTCCCGACGGCTGGCAGGGCTTGGATGTGGGTCCGGCAACACTGTTGAGATTTAAAGAAGTAATCCTGGCATCCAGGACCATATTGTGGAATGGCCCGGTTGGTGTTTTCGAAATGCCAAGTTTTGCCAACGGCACCATAGAGATGGGCAATTATATTCATGAAGCAACGGTAAATGGTGCATTTTCCCTGGTTGGTGGTGGAGATTCAGTAGCCGCGGTAAAGCAGTTCGGTTTCGAGAAAAAAGTGAGTTATGTCTCTACCGGAGGAGGAGCGATGCTTGAAAGCCTTGAGGGCAAAGTATTGCCCGGAATTGCAGCAATAATGGAGGATTAAGGCCGTTACTATATTGCGGACATATTTCGCATGCCTTAGGCCCAATCACTACCATTATTTCTTTTTTTGATAAAAAAATCCGAATTTCGTGAATCCCCACGGCGTATATTTTGCTATTATGACCGTACTTAAATCCTTCTTATACACAGTTCTCTTTTGTCTGAATGGTTTTGTATTGCAGGCACAGCAGGAGCAACCACAATCCCCGTCCCTCAATGGCAATAAAGCGGCCGATAAACCCAGCACTGAAAAGGAACAACCAGCTGCTCTTATCATATCAGATAATCAGACTATTCAAAAAGTACAGCTCGGATCCCTTGATTTGAATGATAGTCTTCAGCGTCAATTAGCCGATCTTCCTGAAGCGGCCAGATTCGACAAGCTATGGATGGAGGAATTGCAAAAAAACGCAGATCTGTATGAGGAAATGGTAAAGGGGGTTCAGGAGCCCGACACCTCAAATCTGGTTCTGAAGGACTTCAATACTGAAATACTAAAAGAGAGGCTCCGGCTGCTCAATGAAAAGACACCTTTCAATATCGAATACAACCCATCACTGGAACGCGTAATTAAATCCTTCCTGCTCGGTAAAAAAGATCTGATGGAAAGAATGCTGACCGCGAGCCAGTTCTACTTCCCCATGTTTGAACAGGAATTGGACAACCACAATATACCCCTCGAAATCAAATATCTATCTGTGGTTGAATCGGCACTGAATCCCAGGGCCAGATCAAGAGTAGGCGCCACAGGTCTCTGGCAATTTATGTACAGTACCGGTAAGATGTATAAACTGGATGTCAGCAGCTATGTGGATGAAAGACGTGACCCCATTAAATCAACAAAGGCAGCCTGCAAATACCTGGCTAAGCTCCATCAGATATTTGGCGACTGGGATCTGGCACTTGCCGCATACAATTCGGGGCCCGGAAATGTAAACAAGGCGATACGCAGATCTGGCGGATATGAGAATTACTGGAATATCAGGAGATATCTTCCTCGTGAAACTGCAGGATATGTACCGGCTTTTCAGGCTGTGATGTACATTTTTGAATATGCGGATGAGCACGGACTTAAAAAAGTAAATGCCGAAAGACCCTATTTTGACACGGACACTGTTTTGGTCAAAAGCCTCATAACATTTGATCAAATATCCGATCTGGTAGGCGTTAGTCAGGACGAATTAAGGATATTGAACCCGGCCTATAAACTGGATATGATTCCATTCGTAAAAGGCAAGGAGTACAGCCTCCGATTGCCGTCTCATGCCGTGGGTAAGTTTGTATCCAATGAGCAGGCCATATACGCTTATGTTGAATCGGAACTCAAAAAGATGGAAAAGCCACTCCCCAAAATGGTTACTTCACAGGACAGAATACGCTACAGGGTTCGCAGCGGCGATTATCTGGGTAGAATTGCGGAAAGATATGGCGTGGGTGTAAGCCAGATTAAAAGATGGAATGGTCTGAGGAGCGATAATCTAAGAGTAGGGCAGCGCCTTACCATATTCCCACGTAAGCCTGTGACCCAGGCAACTGCTTCAACTTCATCCAGGACCTCCAAACCTAAGAATACATCTGTAGCTAATTCTAAGGTCCACACCGTTCAACGGGGAGATTCACTCTGGACTATTTCCAGGCAATATCCCGGCATCTCAATTGAGAATTTAAGAGAATGGAACGGCATTCGCGGTAATAATCTTATACCGGGAACGAAGCTGAAATTATGTGACTGCTAGTTGTCGGCTCGAATAAAAATTATATTTTGCTTAACGGGAATTTCCTCCTTCTCTGCATAAATTTGAGGGGTTCGGAATATATCTTACTTTCGGATCAACTTGTGAAACACTGAATTAATGAAAAAAATTGCCCTGTTACTAGGCGTTCTGCTACTTATGCTGTCTTGCAATGACGGCAAGAAAAAATCGTATAAACCGGCTTCAATAGGGGCCATAAATTCGCTCGCTGTTGTCATGGACAACAAGCTGTGGGAAGGACGTGTTGGTGATAAGGTGAGAGAACACTTTGCAGCTCCCATAGTAGGACTTACCTGGGACGAACCAATGTTTACCATTGAGCATATGCCAAAGCAGGTATTTACCGGGACCACCAGGCACAGGCGGGCAGTACTTTTTGTATCCATTGACACCACGGATATAGCCCAGGTAAAAGTAGACGTTTATGCAACCCCTCAACGGGTGGGTGTTGTTCAGGGGACCACTGAGGATGAATTGATAAATAACATTGAAGAAGGTGCCGACCAGATAATCGCTTCTTTCCGCGATACCGAGGTGAAGGAAGCTCAGAAGCGTTTTTTAAGATCTTTAAGCAAGGACAAAGTGCTTGAGACGAAATATGGGATCAAACTTCGATTGCCATCTATTTATAAGCTTGGAAAAGATGAGGATAATTTTGTCTGGATAGATCGCGAGATCCCCAAAGGGAGTATGAATATTATGGTCTATGAGTTGCC
>CAJHXL010000072.1_pt1 | contig 20353 bp, 20 predicted proteins | sample 9198601 | NCBI WGS metagenome assembly CAJHXL01 (sample SAMEA7708277, study PRJEB35096) | sediment metagenome | biome: marine neritic benthic zone biome [ENVO:01000025]; feature: sediment [ENVO:00002007]; material: shallow marine sediment [ENVO:03000034] sea grass bed [ENVO_01000059] ...
AGACACGGTACTGTAATCTGCCACAGATTTTATCAGGAACCGGAACTTGTTGTTCTCAGTAGATACGTTTTTGTCATAGGTGGAATAATCTGCAAACTGAAAAAAGAATTTATTCTTACAGGAATACTTTTTCTGATAGTTCAGCAGCTTTTCGAAATTATCATAGGGATCTTTTTTGATCTTCAGCCAGACAGCGATCCGTTCAACAACCCGTCTAAAGCGCAAGGTTCCTAAATCGAGCATCAATCCTGCGAAACTTCTTATCAGCCCTCTGTGCGCATAGCAGTGAGATGATGTAACATCCACGACCGGTGTGAATTTATAGGATCGGGGTCGGTTAAACAATTCAGGAAATCGTTCTTTTAAGAGTTTTAGAAGTTTTGCCACCCACAAATCTACTACTGGTAAATGAAGGAAATTGTGCCTGTAGGCAAGGCTTTCCATCGGCGGAAACCGACCATGGGTATCTTTTACATGAGGCAGGTATTCTTCATACCTGCTCAACAGATAAAAACTTGCGGCAAAAATATCGAATGGTACATTACTCCTTGAACCGGCAGCGAAGAAGCAGGGTAAATCATCCCATCGATCTATGTTGATGTCAAATTGGTTAATCCCCTGTTGAAACAGCAGTTCATTGCTCCGAATAAAAAACTCATTCTGCAGAGGTTGCCTGGTATAAGTGATCTTAGGACCACTGTGCTTTATAAAGTCCTCCACCAATGTGGTGAACTTGATATCCACACCGAGCATTTTTGTAAATAAATGCCTCATCGTATAGCTGAATCTCGGTGTTATCTTATGCGTATAGATCAGCAGCATTATGAAATCAAATTATTATCTGCAAAACTATAAAAGCTTTCCCTTGTAATGATAAGATGGTCAAGAACCTTAATATCTAAAGTTTTGGCGGCGATTGTTAACTTTTGTGTGATATCCAGATCAGACTGACTCGGCCTGGTAACCCCTGAAGGATGATTATGCGCAAGTATTATGGAAACTGCACCCAGGTCCAGGGTCTTTTTCATCGCCAACCTTATATCTACAAGTGTTCCGGTTATTCCGCCCTTACTAAGTTGTTCTTTTAAAATTACCCGATTGGCATTATTCAGATATACGATCCAGAACTCCTCGTGGGGCAGATCACCTAAACTAGGTAATAACAGGTCAAAGACCTCCTTACTATTGCGGATCTTAGCGCGTGTTTCCTTCTGAGTTGCAGTTTTCCTCCGTCCCAGTTCCAGGGCAGCAATCAGGGTGATAGCCTTAGCCTCCCCAATGCCCTTATATCTCATCAATTTTTCAACGGAATACCTTCCAAGTTCGGAAAGATTACCACCGGTATCGTGCAATACTCTTTTTGCCAGTTGAACCGCAGTCTCCTGCCTGCTTCCCGATTTTAGAAGTATTGCTAATAATTCGGCATTTGTAAGTGCTGAGCGGCCTTTAATCCGGAGTTTTTCCCTGGGTCTGTCTTCGATCGACCAGTGCCTGATGGATAATGAGGCATGCTTTTCTTGCATAGTCTAAAGATAATCAACTAATATTGTTCCTGTAAATTTCTGAACCTAAAACAAAACCCGATTGCAGTGAAGTCATTATTCGATACTTCAAGCTACGAAGAGGTACTGAACCGGCTCGATTCACTTTCTGAAGAATCTGCTCCAAAGTGGGGTAAGATGGACGTTGCCCAGATGGTAAGCCACTGTCAGAATCCTTTGGCTGTGGCGCTGGGTAAAAAATCCCTGAAAAAGCCGAATTTCATTATGAGATTGTTATACAAAAGCTTTAAGGCTGCCATGTACAATGACAAGCCATGGAAAAATAACCTGGCCACGCCGGCAGAATACAGGGTGGATTCCCCAAAAGTATACCAGGCGGAAAAATCTAAACTGAAAGCACTCCTACTGGAATTTTATGAAAAACGGGGTGCTTCGGAATGGGAACCACATCCGAGCTTTGGTGAATTCACCCATGACCAATGGGGGCAGATGCAATACAAACACATCGATCACCACCTGAGGCAATTTGGTGTCTGAAAGATCAGTTTTAATTAAGCCTATTCTTTAAGTGTTCCAAATCCAGTCCACCGTAATTTCCTGAGCTCATCATCAAAATTGCCACATCACTTAGATCGAGAGCTTCTATAAAGTTTTCAAAATCTGATGGCTCCGTATATACTTTCAGGTCCTGTCTTCCGAAAGCATCTGCTATCTGGCTTTCTGAAAGTGAATCCAGCTGCTTTATTGCTACCGCTTCTGGGGAATAGAATACAGCAGCAACATCAGCTGCCGAGAGACTGTTCTCATAGAGTTTGAGGAATTCAGCATTAAGACTGCTATAGGTATGTAGCTCGAGACAAGCCACCAGTGTTTTAGCTGGGTACTGCTCCCTGACTGCAGCGGTGGTCGCTTTTACCTTGCTCGGTGAATGTGCAAAATCTTTATACAGCACACTGTCATTGTTCTCAGCTAATTTTTCAAGCCTTTTTGAAGCCCCTTTAAAGTTCGCGATCGCTTCGTAGAAATCATCCTCATCCACACCCATGTGCTGGCAAATCCATTTTGCACCTGCAAGATTGTTCACATTGTGCCTTCCGAATATCTGAACCGGTAAGGGACCCTCAGAGGTGTACAAAAAGGTCTGCCCATCTTCCACGGAATGCTCGGGAGTACTGTAAGCTATCTTGCGAATTGTGTTTTCAGACTGTTCTACTGTTTGCTTGACATCGACGTCTTCCTCATTGTAAGTAATGCTTCCGCCCTCAATAATCGAATCTACAAAGATCCTAAACTGCTCCAGGTAGTTTTCATAAGTAGGGAAAACATTGATATGATCCCAGGCAATCCCGCTTAAGAGGGCGATATGAGGTTGGTAGAGATGGAATTTTGGTCTGCGGTCCAGAGCCGAAGAAAGATACTCATCCCCCTCCAGGACAATAAAATCATTGTCTTCCGTCAGGTGGACCATGCGATCAAAACCGTCCAGTTGTGCCCCTACCATAAAATCGACCTCGCGATCATGGTACCGCAGCACATGGAGGATCATGGAAGTGATGGTAGTTTTACCATGACTGCCACCTATGACCACACGGGTCTTATTCTTGGATTGTTCATAAATGAACTCAGGGTATGAATATATTTTTATTCCGAGATCTTTTGCCTTGAGTAATTCCGGATTATCGGCCTTTGCATGCATCCCCAGGATAACTGCATCCAGTTCCTTGTTGATCCGTTCAGGGAACCATCCCATAAGTTCAGGCAGGAGCCCTACTTTTGACAGTCTGCTTTTTGAAGGTTCAAATATGACATCGTCGCTGCCGCTGAGTTCATATCCTTTGTCATGAAGCGCCAGTGCAAGATTGTGCATGGCACTTCCGCCAATGGCTATAAAATGGATCCGCATTTTTAATTAATTATGGGCTGTAAAGATAGGTATAGAAAAGTCTTTGTCAAATGCAACTCTCAGTATCTAATCTTACTATCTTAGCATTGAGGGTAATCAATTAATACGTATTCCAATACATGGACTTCAACTTAGACAAGCTATGCACCAAAGAGTATTTTGCCGGTTTCCATGGCAAAATGATCCATACAGAACACATGACCATGGCCTTCTGGGAGGTTGATGCCGGAGCTGAAGTACCTGTACACGCCCACCATCACGAGCAGGTAATGCACGTTCTTGAAGGTGATTTTGAGTTCACACTGGACGGAAAGACCGGAAAATATAAGGCCGGAGATATTGTAGTAATACCACCTGATGTACCTCATAGCGGTAAAGCTATCGGCCCTTGTAAGATTTTAGATGTATTCAGCCCGGTAAGAGAAGATTACAACTGATGCAAATACAGTTAACAGGAAAGAAAGCCCTGGTAGGAGGTGCCACATCCGGCATTGGTCGGGCCATTGCAGAACAATTGGCAGTAAGCGGGGCCAGCGTTACACTCATGGCCAGGAATAAGGATAAACTGAACGCGCTTGCACAAAGCCTGACCAGGGATCATGGTCAGAATCACGATTATCTGGTGGTTGATTTTGGTAATTTTGATGCGTTTAAGCAAATTATTACTGATTACTTTTCATCAAACAGCATAGACATCCTGATCAACAATACACAGGGACCCGCTTCAGGAGGTGCCCTGGAGAAAAAGGTTGAAGACTACCAGGATGCATTTGATCTGTTATTCAAAAGTGTTGTACTGACAACACAACTGGCTTTAAAACACATGAGTTCAGAACAGTGGGGTCGGATTATAAATGTAGCATCCGTATCGGTGAAAGAACCTCTCTCCTATCTGGCCCTTTCCAATACAATTCGCTCCGCGGTGGTGACCTGGGGAAAGAGCCTGGCTAATGATGTAGGTCCGGATGGAATTACTGTGAACAGTATTCTGACCGGATTCTTTGATACCGAACGGCTACAACAACTAAATGTCAAAAAAGCTGAAAAATTAGGTGTCCGCGTTGATGAGGTACGTCAGACCATGGAAGAAATGACCGCTCTTAAGCGTATTGGCCATCCTGCAGAATACGGATATCTGACAGCTTTTCTTGCTTCCGATAAGGCCGCGTTCATTACAGGTACTGCAATTCCTATAGATGGTGGTTATCTGAAATCCCTATAACCTCTCTATGGCCGATCTTTCAGCAAGCGCAGGTGGTAAACCCGGATTAAGGCTCAGTGATTTATTTATCCATGCCAGTGCCCTGTCCTTGTTCAACTTCTTCCTATAAATCTTTGCGAGCCTTAAGTAGGCCCATTCCAGTGGTACACCATCCAGGACGGTATAATTTTCTATATAGGCATTCAGGTGTTCAATACCTTTATCAAGATGCAATCCGTAATCACTGCAGATCTTGCCAATTTGATAGTTTAATTGATTGCGTTCTAATTTCTCCAGCTCATTCAGGATAGCCAGCGCCTTCAAATAATGTGCTTTGGCCTTTTCAGCTTCGTCGTCGTATTCATATACATAACCCAGGGCAAGATATCCGTCAAGTGGTTCCAGTTTCCTGAGTTCAAGGGCGTAGTCAAAAGCCTTTGATGTACTCCCTCCCACAATACCCGGCAAGGAAACGTAAAGGTCTATCATTGCCCAGTGCGCAGAAATATGCCCGGGATCGAGTTTCAAAGCCATTTTGAAACTATTCTTGATGCGGCTCAGCAGGGTCAGGGCAAGGAAGGTATTGCTCTGTTGTGCCTTTTTTGCCAATACTCCCCCATACCTGAAGAAGTATTCGGCATTTTTGGGATACATCAATGTAAGCTCCCTATAGATTTCGATAGCCTCGTCCCATTTTAGCTGATAACCGTATACCTCACCTAATTTAGCCTTCAATTCAGGATCCCTGTCTTCTTCTATTAAGCTTATGAGATTCTTCTCAGCTGCCTGATATTGTTTTTTCCCAATATGCTCCTCAATACCTGACAGATCGGACTGGGCCATGATATTGAAAGGAATTACAAGCAATAATAAATATCGGAATACAGGCATGTTTACACCTATTTGGGGCCTTAGTCGAAGTATTTGCCTATTACTTATTTTATCAGTCAAATTTTCCGAATTGCTATATTTGATTCTTAAACCTCTGTCAATGTCCTATTTCAGGCCATTATTCAGCAATTTTATGCGTTTTGACCCCTATTGGGGCGTATTTTTTATTCTGCTCATTGGAATTCCCCGTTTCATAATAGTTCTTGGGGCCAATGTTAGCGGGAATTACAATTTCACTTCACTTATTTTCATCCTTATGTGGATTTTGCCATATGCACTCCTGAACAGGGAAGGAAGAAAACAAATTGGTATAAGGAAAACGAAAAAGTCAGGCACTTTGTTATTTAGTTTCCTCCTGGGCCTTGGTATTTGCATCCCCGTTTTTTTGCTGGGTATTGGTTTATACGGAGATACTACCGACAATTGGTTCGTCTATATTTCAAGATCGTATTCAGGTGGTTTACCTGCTGATCTTAGTGAAGTCAGATTCCTCTATTTCATCATTTTTTCTGTGATCAGTATGATCTTTAGTCCTATTGGTGAAGAGCTGATGTACCGGGGATTCATACATAGATGTTTCGAAGGCCGCTTCGGACCTAAAAGAGCCTCTGAAATAGACAGTACAGCATTTGCATTGACGCATCTAGCTCATTTTGGTATACTCTATACTGCCTCAGGTTGGGATTTCCGACCTATTCCTGCATTGCTATGGGTACTGGCCACTTTTAGTATTAGTAGGGTCTTTTTTTACTGCAAGCAAAAATCCGGCAGTCTGGCAGGGTCCATTCTATGCCACGCAGGTTTTAACCTCGCCATGACCTATTTTATTTTCTATTACATTCTGAGTTGAAAATCTTAAAATAACAGCACCATTTTTAGCTGCTAATTCGATGGTTTGTTGAAATCTCAGTTAAGTAATTAAAGAATAGTCCGTCTAAATAGCAATAATTCTTTTTATTTTTAGGGAATTAACAACTAAACTAATTTATCTATGAATTCAAAAGTTTTTATGGTTTTGCGAATTCTGCTCGGAATTTTCGTGCTGGTTTTCGGAGCCAACAAGTTTCTTGAGTTTTTACCCCCACCGGAGCCAACTGAAGCAGGTATAAATTATTTTACCGCTTTACTCAGCACCCACACAATGACCCTGGTCGCTATCGTTGAAATTTTAGCTGGCCTGGCCTTGATCTTTAACAAATTTGGGGCTCTTATGGCTTTGATCCTGATGAGTGTTTCAGTGAACGCAGTGATGTACCATGCTACACTGGATACTGCTAATATTGGACCGGCCCTTGTACTATTTATTCTTAATATAGCTGTATTATTGGGCTATAAAGACAAGTATTCGGAACTCCTAAAAGGATAGATAAACATCCACATTAAGACTTAGGCGTGAGGTAATACACTTTGCGCCTTTTTTTATTTAATGAATTTATTTGTAATTGCCTGTTACTTTTTCGCAGGAGGATATTTGGAAAGTACTTTCGCCACCATTTCAATGATCTTTTTTTCCCGCACCTCAGGAGAAGCATTTTCACTGATATTGCTGTTGCTTACTGCCTGCCAGAAGAGTTGGTTTTTTCCATTGTCTACAAAGTCGAAAACCAGTTCACGCTCCAATGTCTGCCCCCCTACCGGTATGCCAATAGATACACCACCGCCAACATTACTCCCAGTACCCCCTACTCCAACCCCAACAGAGCTGGTCTGTGGGTTATAGAAAGACTGTCCCTGTATATTGATCAAAAACTCAGGTTCTTCTGATAGTTTTATGCCTTTTTGCTGCAGGACCGAATCCATAGCACTGAACAGACGGTTGTTGTCCAGATTACTGAGTCCTGTTTCAATATCCGTAAAATAATTATAGGTCCGGTAGGCACTGAAATCAGCATCCGGGTCATAATCGTAACGAACCTGGGTAGCCGCACAGGAAAACAGCATTAGTGCCAGGGCTGTGAGAATAAATGGTCTCATGCTTTGAATATTGTATAAATGTAACGCAAAAGGAAGAGGAATATGATTGAAAGGGCCCTAATTATTAATAGCCGACCAAAGCTTGTCTTTAAGTGCCTGAAGGCCGTATTGAGATACGGAGGAGATAAACATGAATGGGGTACCTGCCAAATCGTTTTGCAGTTCCCTTCGCATCTCATCCATCAACTCTTCATCAAGCATATCCGACTTGGATATTGCGACCAGCCTAGATTTATCAAGTAGCTCGGGATTGTACTTGGTAAGCTCATTGAGCAGTATATCGTATTCCTTGCTGATATCCTTACTATCTGCAGGAATGAGAAAAAGTAAGACAGAATTCCGTTCTATATGTCTCAGGAAATAATGCCCCAGGCCTTTCCCTTCTGAAGCCCCTTCAATTATCCCGGGGATATCGGCCATCATAAAACTCCTGAAATCGCGATAGGGAACGATACCGAGATTCGGTTTTAATGTTGTGAATTCGTAATCCGCGATCTTTGGTTTGGCTGAACTCAGGACTGACAAAAGTGTGGATTTCCCTGCATTTGGGAATCCTACCAGACCAACATCGGCAAGTACTTTTAACTCGATCGTGAGTTGTCTCTGCGTACCTGGCCTTCCCGGCTGAGCATATCTCGGTGTTTGATTTGTAGGGGATTTGAAATGCCAGTTACCACGACCCCCTAATCCACCTTCAAGAATGATCTTAGGTTTGCCATGCTCAGTGATCTCACAAAGCAATTCCTGTGTTTCTGTATCCCTTACTACCGTACCGAGCGGCACCTCTATGATTTCGTCCTTTCCATCAGCGCCGGTACTCCTGCTTTTAGCACCGTCTGCGCCGTGTCCGGCTTTAAAATGCTGTTTGAATTTGAAGTGATGCAAGGTCCAGAGACTTTTATCTCCCCGGAGAATAATATGTCCACCGCGACCACCATCTCCGCCATCGGGACCGCCCTTTGCCACGTATTTTTCTCTTCTGAGGTGTGCACTTCCCTTGCCACCATTACCTGAGGTCACATGTATTTTTACATAATCGACAAAATTTCCTTCAGTCATGGTAATAAAAATATGCTGATGACAGCCAGAGCAGGATTATTTTAAGGATTCGGAAAAGAGAAATTTTATCAGACGGTCTGCAGCTCATCAATAACCCGGGTAAGTCGCTCAGTAATCTCTTCTATAGCGCCGATGCCATCAACGCTGTGAAATTTACCCTGGGCTTCATAATAGCGTCTTAATGGTGCTGTTTTTTCGTTGTATTCGAGGAAGCGGTTCCTGATCTTTTCCTCGTCCTGATCATCGGATCTGCCACTTTCCTTGCCCCGTTCCAGCAATCGTTGGAGTAAAACCTCATCATTAGCCTCCAAAGCGATTGTCGCATCAATTCTCATCTTCTTGGACTCCATCAGATTATCCAAAGCTTCTGCCTGGGCTTCAGTCCTGGGAAAACCGTCAAATATAAAACCGTTCGCCTCGGGAAATTTTTCAACCTCATCTCTAAGCATCTTTATAGTAACCTCGTCGGGTACCAGATCACCCTGATCTATATAGGACTGTGCGAGTTTCCCCAGCTTTGTTCCCTCTTTAATATTATATCTGAAAACCTCACCGGTAGATATATGCTTTAAATTGTATTTTTCTTTTAAATAAATAGCCTGGGTGCCTTTTCCAGCCCCGGGTTTCCCAAATAGGACAATATTAATCATTTGGTTCTGAGTTAATTGGTATACTGATCTGAAGTTCCTACCCTGTTCCCTGTAGTCCAGACCATAACCTACAATAAAAATATTCGGGATCTCAATACCGTAATAATCAATAGGGTATTCGCCATTATAAGCTTCTGATTTGTAGAATAAGCTCGCTATTTTAAAATCCTTGACATTGGTGTTTGAGAAAATATGGACCAATTCCTGTAAGGTACGTCCCGTGTCTATGATATCCTCAAGGATAATAACACTTCTTCCTTCTATATTCTCAGGAACGTCCAATAGCGTTTGAACGATGCCCGTAGAAGTGAGACCTCGATAAGAGGCCAGCTTTACAAAGGAGACCTCGCATTTGTAGGGATAGTGTTTTAGAAAGTCAGCCACAAACATAAATGCCCCGTTGAGCACACCAACAAAAATGGGTACTTCATCCCTGTAATCCTCGGCTATCTCGCCAGCGATCTTTCTAACCGCAGACTGGATGTCCTCTTCTTTGAGAAAGAGCTTAAATTGTTTGTCGTGTAACTTGATCAATGGTTTGCGTTCAGTCGGACCGCAAAGATAACATTTTGATTTCTCTTTTTAGGCCGAACACCCCATGTTTCTAAGAATTAGATGTATTTTTGCACATCTTCCAAAACGGCAAAACAGGCATTATTCAATGGCTAAAAATTACTTTTCTTCCGATTTTACACTGGGTATTCTGGGCGGCGGACAATTAGGTAAGATGCTGCTGTATGAAACTCGAAAGTTCGATGTGAAGACAGCTGTCCTGGACGCTTCTGAACAGGCACCGGCCCGCTTAGGTTGCAATGCCTTCCACAGAGGTGATCTTATGGATTTCGATACGGTATATCAATTTGGAAAAGAGCTCGATCTTGTGACAATTGAAATCGAAAATGTAAATGTTGATGCATTGGAGCAACTTGAAAATGACGGAGTGACTGTTTATCCTCCTGTGAATGTCATAAGAACCATTCAAAACAAGGGGAGACAGAAATTGTTTTATGTGGATCACAATATCCCCACAGCCCCATTTTCGAGATACGCCTATTCCAATGAGATCTCAGACAGTATTTCCAACAGTGTTCTCAGTTTTCCCTTTGTTTGGAAAAGCGCGCAATTCGGTTACGATGGTCAGGGTGTAAAGATTGTTCGAAATGAAGCAGATCTGGCAGCGCTGCCCAACGTAGAATGCATTGTAGAGGAATTGATCGATTTCAAAAAAGAAATCGCTGTCATCGCGGCGCGAAATCCCCAGGGTGATATCATTACATATCCGGTGGTTGAAATGGAATTTCATCCTGACGCCAACCAGGTCGAATATGTAATCTGTCCGGCTCGAATTCCATCCGATACTGCCGATAAGGCGAGAAAAGTAGCGATAGACCTGGCTGGCAAGCTTGGGCATGTGGGTTTGCTGGCAGTAGAGATGTTTCTGACCCATGAAGGTGAGATCCTTGTAAATGAGGTGGCCCCGAGGCCTCACAACAGTGGTCATTATAGTATTGAAGCAAGTTATACCAATCAGTTCGAACAACATTTACGTGCTATCCTGGGACTACCACTAGGTAAAACCGAAAGTAAGCTTGCGGGAATAATGGTAAATTTGGTAGGTGAAGAAGGTCATGCAGGTGATGTGATCTATGAGAACATTGAAACAATCCTCGGAATGAACGGTGTTACACCACACATATACGGAAAGGCACAGACACGCCCATTTAGAAAAATGGGGCATGTCACCATTGTACACGAGGATGTGGAAAAAGCCCGTAGTCTGGCCGGAGAAGTTAAAAAATCCATACGAGTAATCAGTAAATAGAAGACCATGAGCAAAGTAGCTGTAATTATGGGAAGTACCAGTGACCTGAATGTAATGCAGGACGCAGTAGATGTCCTGAAAGAATTCGGGATCTCTGTTACGGTGGATATAGTTTCCGCACACCGTACTCCTGACAAGATGTTCCAATTTGGAATGACTGCCCATGAAAAGGGATATGCTGTAATTATTGCGGGAGCTGGTGGTGCAGCGCATCTACCTGGAATGGTCGCCTCACTTTCTCCTCTGCCGGTAATAGGTGTTCCGGTAAAGAGTAGCAATTCTATTGATGGCTGGGATTCGGTGTTGTCTATTCTTCAAATGCCAGGAGGCGTTCCTGTTGCTACTGTAGCTCTGAATGGAGCTAAGAATGCCGGCATATTGGCTGCTCAGATCATAGGAAGCCATGATAAGGCCATTCAGCAAAAGGTTTTGGACTACAAGACCGGATTAAAGGAGAAGGTCATCAAAGGAGCAGCCTCAGTTAAAAAGGACCATTCAAGCTAATTGCCCAAAACATCAGAAGAAATTTTTGATCAAAAAGATTGTACCCCATATATGAATCCCTTACTTAAACCATTTGATTCTACCCCCTTCTCTAAAATTGAAAACGATCATTTTGAACCTGCATTCAGGGAGGCCATTAAAGAAGCCAGGGAGGAAATTGATCTTATTGTAAATAATCCTGACAAACCCAGTTTCGAGAATACGATAGAAGCTCTTGATTATGCAGGCAGACAGTTGGAGAGAATATCAGCTGTCTTTTTCAATCTAAATTCCGCAGAGACGAATGAAAACATCCAGAAGATCGCTCAAATCGTTTCTCCCCTCCTATCTGAATTCTCCAATGATATTTCCTTAAATAAGCCTCTCTTCCAACGCGTTAAACATGTATATGATCATAGGGAAGCTTCGGTACTAAATGCTGAACAGCAGACACTTTTAGAGAAGAAGTATAAAAGTTTTAGCAGGAATGGCGCTAATCTCAACGAAGAAGAGCAGCAGCAACTGAGGAAAATAGATAAGGAACTGGCCAAACTCAAATTGACTTTCGGAGAGCACGTACTGGCGGAAACCAATCGTTATGAAATGCATTTGACGGATGAGAAGGACCTGGATGGATTGCCAAAAGCCCAGAAAGATGCGGCTGCAGCAATGGCCAAAGAAAGGGAGAAGGAAGGTTGGGTCATCAGCCTGGATTATCCCAGTTATATGCCCTTTATGAAATATGCGAAAAACAGGGAATTGAGAAAAGAGCTCTCCCTGGCTTTTGGCAGAAAAGGGTTTCAGGGTGACGAACTGGATAATAAGAAAATTGTCCTGGATATAGCAAAACTGAGGCATCAGCGAGCTACCCTGCTCGGCTATGAGTCTCATGCCCATTTTGTTCTCGAAGAGCGCATGGCCGAAACCCCTGAAAAGGTGCGGGGCTTTCTTAACGAATTGCTGGAAAAGGCTCTTCCTGCGGCTAAAAAAGAATTTAGTGAATTGGAGGAATATGCCAGGGAATTAGATGGTATAGATACATTACAAAAATGGGACGGGGCATATTATTCTGAAAAGCTCAAACAGAAACTCTTCGATCTGGACGATGAGCTGTTGAAACCCTATTTCAAACTTGAGTATGTCATTGATGGGGTATTTACGGTTGCCGAAAAGCTCTTTGGGCTTCAGTTCCAGGAAGTATTCGACATAGACAAATATCACGATGAAGTTAAAACATATAAGGTCTATAACCGGGATAATGAATTCGTGTCCCTGTTCTATGCTGATTTTCACCCGAGAGCGGGAAAACGGGGAGGTGCGTGGATGACTTCATACAAATCTCAGTTCAAAATAAACGAGCTGAATGAAAGGCCTCATATTTCCAATGTATGCAACTTTACCCGACCTACCGAAGAAACACCTGCACTACTAACTTTTAATGAGGTCAAAACACTATTCCATGAATTTGGTCATGCGCTGCATGGGATGCTTGCTAATACCACTTATCCAAGTCTGTCCGGAACCTCCGTTTATTGGGACTTCGTAGAGCTTCCCAGTCAAATCATGGAAAACTGGTGTTATGAAGGAGAAGCATTAGACCTATTCGCCAGACATTATAAAACTTCGGAAGCTATTCCGAAGGACTTGATTCAAAAACTTAAGGATTCTGCTAATTTTCAGGAAGGTATGGCCACTGTTAGACAACTGAGCTTCGGCCTGTTAGATATGGCATGGCATGGTGCAGACCCCGGTGATATAGCAGATGTGAAGCAATTTGAGGATATGGCCTTTAAGAACACGCGTCTCTACCCTGAAACAGCTGAAACATGCATGAGCACTTCCTTCGCCCACATATTCCAGGGCGGATATTCCGCAGGTTACTACAGTTATAAATGGGCGGAAGTACTGGACGCAGACGCTTTTGCATATTTTAAGGAAGAGGGGATCTTTAATAAGGAAGTGGCCGATAAATTCAAGTCACATATCCTTTCCAAAGGAGGTACCGAAAAGCCTATGGTATTGTATAAACGCTTCCGCGGTAGCGAACCGAATATAGAAGCATTGCTGGAACGATCAGGACTTATCGAAAAGGCCAGTTAAGGCGCGGTTGCTTCTATAAAGGCATCATATCCCCCAATCAGGTCTGTCACCTGGTATCCAAGAGAATCCAGGAGGCTTGCTGCCTTGGCACTGCGACCACCTTTCTTACAGTATACGTAGATTGATTTTCCACCCTCAATCTCTCCTACCTTTTCTGAAAAGTCTGCATCATACCAATCGATGTTAATTGCATTTTCTAAATGTCCCTCCTGATATTCTTCAGGTGTTCTCACATCAATTAGAATGGACTTTTCTATACTTTTTTGTGAAAGTTCTGTGATATGTATTGATTTTCTTTGTGTGCACTGCAAAAACAGGAGCAATGAAAAAACAGTAATCGTTATAGTTTTCATTTGATCAGAGATTACATGTTAGACCAATTAGTAATAAAAATTTCCACTACATTTGAAACTCACGAAGCGTATAGCACCGATGAATCAATTGCAACCGGACAACTGGGTAGATTTATATGCGGATTATTTATACAATTACGCGATCTCCCGGATTAATGACCCTGAAATTGCCAAGGATTTGGTACAGGAGACTTTTTTTGCCGGACTTAAATCTGCCAAGAATTACCAGGGTAATGCAACAGAACGCACCTGGCTCATCGCCATTCTCAAACGAAAGGTAATTGATTATTACCGAAAAATAAATTCCAAAAAAGGAAAAGCCGAAGTTCGGATCAATTATAATTCAGATTCCGAAAGTGAAGGTGATTGGCTTGAGGAACAGGTAGCAGATCCCAAAAGTATTCTGGAAAACGATTTTATCGAAAATGAAGAACTGGGGATGGCCATTCAGGAGTGTATAGCGAAGCTTCCGAAAAAGCAGTCAACGGTTTTTACCATGAAAACCATTAGAGGACTAAGCACTGAAGATATTTGTAATGAATTAGGCATTAATCCGTCTAACCTTTGGGTAATGGTGCACAGAGCGCGAACTGCATTAATGGGATGTTTGAATGAAAATTGGTTTAGATAAATGATTTCCTGCGACGAAGCCAGATTGATCTGTCATAAAACACAATATAAGGACGCCACTGTTTGGGAGGTCCTTAAGCTGAAATTGCATTTACTAATTTGCAAGGCCTGCTCAGCTTTTTCAAGAAAGAACACAAAACTCACCACCTTGTGTGAGGAAGCAACCATTCATGTGCTCTCTGATAAAGAAAAGCACCACATGAAAGAAAAACTAAAAGCAGAGAACTAGCCGTACCACATCATTCCCCCAAGCAAAATAAGCAGCCAGGGAATAGGAAGCGCTTCCACCCAAAAGGAAGCGTAATACTTTGAGGGATATTCCGGGGTCTTCATTACCAACAGGCACAATACTGCAGTCATTACAATTCTTGCACCGATAGCCAAAGGATTCATCTCATCTTTAAAATAGATGAGGACCAGGGAAATAACAGCCAGGAACAGGCCGATCTGTTTCGTGCGTAATACTCCATATTTTCTTGGCAGGGTCTTTATTCCGGGTGGATCGAGATACATATCCCGGATCTCAAACGGGATCATCATAGCCAGTACGATCAGAAATCTTTGGAGTGATAAAATCCAGACATCCCAACTAAGAACATTCCCATTTGCAAGCACGGGCAACAATACCGTAACTCCGGTCCAGCTTATCGCCACAATAGTAACCTTTAACAAACCGAGACTCCTGAGATTAAAAAAAAAAAAAAAAACAGGTACTATATACAGGATTAAGAGGAGGATTAAAACCCCGATCAGAGGAATAGTACGCGATGGCAGCTCTACTGCTGCAAAAGATGCTACTATCAGCCCGAAAATACTGAGAATGTATATGAAATAAACCTTTTTCCTGCCGTTGTTGAGATTCTCTCTGAAACTGGTTCCATATTTGAGAATGTTATAAGCCGATAATGTGCCGAAAAACACGAAGTACAGCAGGCTGTTTGAAGCCGAAATGTTTAACGAATGGACAGTTATAAGAAGGAAAGAAATTACTGCTAAAGCCACATGGATACTGGCATTGACATAGATATCAAATATTTTCAACGGCCATTTCATTAAACAAAATATTGATTTCTGTATGTTATGATATGCACTGGTTAAAAACTTTGTGTTTGCCGATGCTTAAAATACAGTATAAAATGGAAGAATTACCTAATTTTGTGGACTTTTGAACCCCATTGTAATTGCAACTTATGAGGACAGATGTGTTCGCGACCAGACATATAGGAATTAGAAAAGCTGACATTCCCGGCATGCTGAAAACCATCGGAGCCGATAGTCTGGAACAATTGATAGAGGAAACAATTCCAAACGACATCAGGATAGAGAAAAAAATTGATCTTAAACCGGCCATCAGCGAGCACCAGTTTCTCGAGGATATAGGGAAACTCGCCGCTAAGAATCAAGTCTTCAAATCCTATATCGGCTTAGGTTATCACGAATGCATCACTCCATCAGTCATAAAGAGGAATGTTTTGGAAAATCCTGGTTGGTATACGGCCTATACTCCTTATCAGGCAGAAATTGCTCAGGGTCGGCTTGAAGCATTGCTGAATTTCCAGACCATGATCTCGGATCTTACCGCTATGGAACTGGCCAACGCCTCCCTTTTGGACGAAAGTACCGCAGCCGCGGAAGCTATGACAATGTTGTACGATGTTAGAAGCAGGGATCAGAAAAAGAACAAAGTAACACGTTTCTTTGTATCGGACGAGGTTTTACCTCAGACACTTTCCGTTTTGCAAACGCGATCCAAACCATTGGGTATCGAACTTGTGGTAGGCGACCATCGGGAATTTTCATTCTCGACTGACTTCTACGGTGCCTTATTACAATACCCGGGGAAATACGGGGAAATATTCGATTACAGCGCCTTTGTAGAGCAAGCTAAGGCCCAGGACATCAAAGTTGCGGTAGCGGCCGATGTACTAAGTTTGGTTCTTCTTACACCACCAGGTGAGTTCGGTGCAGATGTAGTGGTAGGTACCAGTCAGCGATTTGGTATTCCGCTCGGTTACGGAGGTCCCCATGCGGCATTTTTTGCCACCAGAGAAGCCTATAAAAGACATATTCCCGGCAGGATCATAGGTGTTACCAAAGACCTGGATGACAAACCGGCTTTGAGAATGGCTTTACAGACCAGGGAACAACATATTAAAAGAGATAAGGCTACATCAAATATTTGTACAGCCCAGGTTTTGCTCGCAGTGATGGCAGGTGCCTATGCTGTATATCACGGACCAGAAGGCCTTGCCTATATAGCAAACACCGTACATCGCACCGCGATAACGCTGGCTGCAGCGCTGGAGAAACTAGGTCTGCCTCAACTGAATGATTCATTTTTTGATACGCTACGGATCAAGGCAGAAGCAGCCAGGGTAAAACCGTTGGCTGAGGCCGCGAAAATTAATTTCAACTACATTGATGAAAATACCATATCAATTTCTGTAAACGAGGCCACCTCCTTGGAGGACGTTAACCGAATTGTTGAAGTCTTTGCTTCGGCTGAGAAAAAGCCATTTCAAGAGATTGGCGAACTTACTGACAATTCACCTATTCAGGAAAAATTTGCGCGAACCAGTCCCATTATGGAACATCCGGTTTTCAATTCCTACCATTCGGAAACGGAATTGATGAGGTACCTGAAGAAACTGGAGCGAAAGGATCTGGCACTTAATCACTCCATGATATCACTGGGCTCCTGTACCATGAAATTAAATGCAGCCAGTGAAATGTTGCCGCTCAGCACGCCTGAATGGGGTAATATCCATCCTTTTGTACCGGTAGAACAGGCAGAAGGGTATCAGATCATGTTGAAGGAACTGGAGAGGGATCTCACGGCCATTACCGGGTTCGCCGGAACCTCTTTGCAACCCAATTCCGGCGCACAGGGCGAGTACAGCGGATTGATGCTCATACGGTCCTATCATGAATCAAGGGGCGAATCTCACCGCAATATCTGTATTATCCCGGCAAGTGCGCATGGTACTAATCCCGCTTCAGCTGTAATGGCAGGAATGAAGGTGATCGTAACTAAAACTGACGAACGGGGAAATATCGATCTGGAGGACCTCAAGGCGAAAGTTGAGCAGCACTCTGAAAACCTTGCTGCCTTAATGATCACTTATCCCTCAACGCATGGTGTTTTTGAATCCTCCATTCGCCAGATCACAGATCTGATACACGAGCACGGCGGACAGGTATATATGGATGGTGCTAATATGAACGCTCAGGTAGGCCTTACCAATCCGGCGGTAATTGGTGCTGATGTATGTCACCTGAATCTCCATAAAACTTTTGCCATACCCCACGGCGGAGGGGGGCCGGGTGTAGGGCCCATATGTGTGGCAGAGCAATTGCTACCTTTCCTTCCGGGGAATCCTGTAATACAAACGGGCGGTAAACAGGGCATTACGGCTATTTCAGCTGCCCCATGGGGTAGCGCCCTGGTCTGTCTTATATCATACGGATATATTAAAATGCTCGGCGCCGGAGGTCTGGAAATGTCCACCATAATAGCGATCCTGAATGCCAATTATATCAAGGATCGACTGAGTGACAAGTATGATATCCTTTATACCGGTGAACAAGGCCGGGCGGCTCATGAAATGATCATAGACTGCAGACCTTTTAAAGAAAAGGGTATTGAGGTTTCAGATATTGCCAAACGGCTGATGGATTACGGCTTTCACGCGCCGACAGTATCATTCCCCGTACCCGGAACTATGATGATAGAACCTACGGAAAGCGAAAACCTGGAGGAATTAGATCGTTTCTGCGATGCCATGCTTTCCATTTGGGATGAAATTGAAAGACAGGAGCCGGATTCGGAGAATAATATACTGAAGAATGCTCCGCACACAGCAGAAATGATAAGCAGTGATAACTGGAATTATCCCTATAGCCGGCAGCAAGCGGCATTTCCTCTGCCTTTTGTTCATGAAAACAAATTCTGGCCAAGTGTGAGAAGAGTTGACGATGCCTATGGAGATCGTAATTTGATCTGTTCCTGCATTCCTATTGAGGATTACGCAGAAGTTGAATAAATAAGGCCGGACTAAGTATTTTAGGGTAATTCAGGACTTCGGCAGCTACTAAAAGCAGGTTTCACTACGCAGTTTTGATGTCGTGAGCATCGTATTATGAGCATCTAGTTCCAAATTTACAATTTAATGGTCCTTATCTTGGTTTACCACTAACCAAAGTATTGATATTATATGACGATTGGAATTACGGGAACCGGATGTTATATACCTTCGGTTAAAACTAAGAATGAGGATTTTGAAAGTGCAGAATTCCTGACCAGTGAAGGTGAGCAGTTTAACTACCCCAACGACATAATAATTGAGAAGTTTAAGGCTATTACAGGTATAGGGGAAAGACGTTATGCCAAATGTGACCTCAATACTTCAGATCTGGGTTATATCGCGGCAAAAAAAGCTATTGAAGATGCTGGTATTGACCCCGAACAGCTCGATTACATAATATTTGCCCATAATTTTGGCGATGTTGCCTATGGCAAATCCCAGGCTGATATGGTTCCCAGTCTGGCGACCAGGGTAAAACATAGTTTGCAAATAAAAAATCCAAGATGTGTGGCTTATGATATGCTCTTCGGCTGCCCGGGCTGGATAGAGGGTGTAATCCAGGCTCATACCTATATTAAAAGTGGTCTCGCCCGGAAATGCCTTGTCATTGGTGCTGAAACCTTATCGAGAGTTGTGGATCAGCACGACCGGGATTCTATGATCTACTCCGATGGAGCGGGTGCCTGTATACTGGAAGCCACTGACCAGGGTGGCGAAATACTTGCCCATTCTTCATCTACCTATGCCGTAGATGAAGCCTACTACCTTTTTAATGGATCTACGCACGACAAGAAGAGTGAAGATAGTACTCAGTATATAAAAATGTTCGGACGAAAGATTTACGAGTTCGCCATCAGCCATGTTCCCCAGGCGATGAAAGAATGCCTGGATCAAAGCGGCATAGCCATTGAAGATCTGAAAAAAGTATTTATTCATCAGGCGAATGAAAAGATGGATGCTGCCATAGTAAATCGCTTTTACAAATTGTACAATGCAGCAGTACCTGAAGGTGTAATGCCTATGAACATTAACAAGTTGGGGAATAGTTCTGTGGCTACCATCCCAACGCTCTTCGATACGGTCAGGCACGGAAGAATGAAGAATCAACAGATCAAAAAAGGAGATGTGATTATCTTTGCAAGTGTTGGTGCGGGGATGAACATTAATGCTATCGTCTACCGCTGTTGAACTTATCAGTTCTAGGATCTAAATATGTACGAAACAAATTTTCCAAAGAAGCGCTACAGACATACCATGGCGTTTCTCCAGAAGCATATTTCGAAAAAGGAAAGAATACTGGACTTGGGTGTAGACAACCCTTTTTCAAAGATGTTGAGATCGGAAGGGTATTCCGTAGAAAACACCAAAGGAGAGGATCTTGACCTGGATTTTGAATCGGTTCAGCAAAGTGATTGTGAAGTGGTAACGGCCTTCGAAATATTTGAACACCTGGTGGCACCCTTCAATGTACTCAAGGAGATTAAAGCTGACAAAATAGTAGCGAGTATACCCTTGCGGTTATGGTTCTCCGGTGCATACAGGAATGAGAAAGACCCCTGGGACCGCCATTATCATGAATTTGAAGACTGGCAATTCGACTGGCTCCTGGAAAAGGCTGGCTGGCAGATCCTGGATTCTGCCAAATGGACAAATCCTACAAAAAAAATCGGCTTAAGACCACTGCTGAGATGGTTTACACC
>CAJHXL010000053.1_pt1 | contig 19422 bp, 13 predicted proteins | sample 9198601 | NCBI WGS metagenome assembly CAJHXL01 (sample SAMEA7708277, study PRJEB35096) | sediment metagenome | biome: marine neritic benthic zone biome [ENVO:01000025]; feature: sediment [ENVO:00002007]; material: shallow marine sediment [ENVO:03000034] sea grass bed [ENVO_01000059] ...
GTTTGCGTATGAAGCATTGCCAAAGCCGCAGTGGGCAGCTCAGGCATTTTCATAGGGGTCAGGCCTGATTTGGATACGGTTGCCGGAACCTCAACTATGGCATCAGCCGGCAGACCCGGAACAAGATGGTTCGTATTAGGAAGGTTCACGGCGCCCAATTCCTGATCTTTATCAAATGCCAGTCCTTCTATTATCGGGATAGCCAATTCACCTGAGCCGCAAATGGCCTCCGGGTCCTGCTCTTCGTGATCGTAAAGAGCCACCATGGGATCTTTCGGATTAAAAGGTGTATGGGTAGGGTTTGTATTGAGATTATACAGGTAAGTAGGTACGTTCCGATCTTTCCAGGGGTCATTGCCTTTTGGGTCATAAAAGTACTGAAGGTGTTGACTTGCCAGGAACGGACTTGCCCAACGAACGTATTCTCCAATGTGATTTGTTCCAGGCGAAGGATAAAGGCCGAATACTCTCAGCATAGTTCTGCTTAAGGCGATCTCATCCCAATCGGCCAGCCAATGAGCTTTAGCTTCTTTTTCAACAAGTTCGGGATATAGATCATTTCCATCCTTGTCCTCTATGCTGTGAAACCAACTGAAATGATTTAAACCCGAAGCATAGGCATTGATGGAATTGACGTCCCTGTCCAACAAAGCGGCGATCTGACCCTTGCCCATGAAAACACCATGGCAAAGACCAACAAAACGAATATCTGAAGTTCTGTTTATGAGTTCGGAAAGCTTGGTCAAAGGATTTGTATAATTGAGCAAAACGGCCTCGGGACAGATAGATTCCATTTTTTTTACGATCTCCACCGTCGGCGTAAAATTCCTCAAGGCGTGAAAGAGTCCGCCTATACCGCCGTTCTCGCCATAGATCTGTTTGAAACCGTATTTCCTGGGTATATGAAAGTCCTGTGACCAATAAAAATATCGTTTGATCTCAATAGCGGAGATTACATATTGAGCTCCCTCCAGGGCTTTCTCAAGTTTAGTAGTATGCGTGATCTTAATTTCTCTGTTGAGTTTCTCCGCGATCTCCTCCGCATATTTTTGGTGAGCGACTAACTCGGAAGGATTAATGTCCATGAGTTCAAGATGGATATCGCCTTTTGCCAGAACATCACTTAAAAGGACATCCCGGGTAGTGGCGGGTCCGAATTCTTTACTGCCGGCTCCGATTAAAACTATTTTCAGAGACTTGTTCATAACCCTTGTTTATTTATATCAAATCTTTTAATGAGGAAATATAGTATTAAAAGCGTAATAAGAAGCAGGAGAAAACCCAAAAGATATTGCGCCGTAACAATGTATCCAATACCCAGCAAACTGCAATAGATAAATCCAACTCCAAGTATCCATCCAAGCCACCTGGCTTTGATAGGAGTATCACTCTTAATATCCTGGTTTTTTATGGCGATGGGCCCCCACCATCCCGATGGTCGCACGCGGCGATAGAATTTATGGAGAACATCAATATCCACTGGTTTAGTACAAAAAGCGACGATGACCCAGATGGCGGTCGTTACTATAAGAATAATAACAGCACGGATCATGTTGTAATCCTCGGTATAGAGTGTATTCAGATAGTGGTAAGACGGGTCGCTTATGATGCCAGCTGACTGCAACAAGGCCAGTAATAACCATCCATTGGCAAGGATAAGCGACCCTATAAGTGCAGCGATTTCTGCCCAGGCATTAACACGCCACCAGTACCACCTCAGCGCCCAGATTATAGCCATCCCGGCGGTAAGATCAATCAGATAGATCCAGGCCCTTTCAATCGAATCCATGTAGTAGGCGGTAAGGGCAGCACAAGCTGCGAGAAATAATATAGAGATACGCGAGACCCAAACATATTCCTTGCTACCGGCCTTCTTGCGTATATGTCTTTTATAGATGTCGTTTACGAGATATGACCCACCCCAGCACAGATGGGTATCCATGGTACTCATAAATGCCGCGAGGAAAGATGCGACCAGCAAACCTTTAAAACCCACGGGCATTAACTCAGCCAGCATCATTGGATATGCCAGTTCGGGATCTGCTGCAAGAGCAGGGATAGCCTCAGATATGGGGAAAATGATCAGGGAACCGAGCCCCACGATGATCCATGGCCATGTCATAACCGTTATACCTAAAAAGCCCCAGAGGAATGCCGCCAGCAAGGCGTGTTTATCGTTTTTTGTAGCAAAGAGGCGCTGACCACTATATCCATCATGGCCACTTCTGGCCCATAGCACCAGAATGAGGCTCATATATGAAATAAATTCAAGCGAGGACATATGATCCGGATTCGGGAGAATATCCAAAGCCCCTACAGGAGCCTCACTCATTTTTCCGATTCCCTCAACCAGCCCACTTGGCCCACCAACTGTATGAAGTACAATACCGGCTAATATGATGGAACCGATAAGTCCGGTGGTAAATTGAAACAAATCGGTGGATACAACCCCCCAAATGCCGGAGGCGCTGGTATATATAACGGCGATGGTGATACAGATTGTCAGCGTTGTTACCGCATCCCAGCCAAGCAACACTTCGGCAAATTTTACCATGGCGAGCATGACCCAACCCATGACCACACAATTTTTCAAAAGACCATTGTAAATAGCAGAGATTACCCTTAGCAGTGAAGCTTCCTTACCGCTGTATCGTATTTCCATCAATTCGGCATCGGTCAGGATATTGGCCCTTCTCCAGAACTTGGCAAAGAAAAAGACCAATAACATGAGTCCGCCGGCCTCATACCACCAGAGCCAATTGCCAAAAATCCCGTGTTGTCGCACGAGAGATGCGGCAGCCAGGGGGGCATCCGTGGCAAACCATGTCGCGGCAATGGAGGTGCCCGCTATCCACCAGGGAAGTGTTCTACCCGCCAGGAAATAGTCTTCCATGCTCTTTCCGGCCTTCCTGGTAAACCAGAATCCCAGAATTGATGTAATGAGGATGTAAATCCCAATAACGATCCAGTCCAGCGATTCTAATTTCATATCTTCTATTTTAAGACAGATTGATCTGCCAGGCAGATCCAGTTTTCATGATCAAGGAGAACAGAAGCCGGAAAATCATCTATCGGATCTCCGTCCATCAATCTCTGGAATGGATTACGCTTTTCCTCTCCCGTAACCAGCAGGATAATCTCCTTCGATTCCATGATCTCAGCCAAGCCTATGGTAATTCCCTGCTCAGGCGCTTCTTCTTTCAGACTTATCATGGGATGTCTCTGACTCATAGGATCTAATTCAACTATACGGGCCCTATCAGTCTTATGAGATCCCGGTTCATTAAGTGCCAGGTGGCCATTGCGCCCCAGGCCCAGGATACATAAATCCAGTTTATTCGAACTCAGATGAACCTTAAGATTTTCGGCCTCTTCACTGGCATAGAGCGGGTCTCCATTAAGTAGTATGTATTGTTCCGGACTTAACTGCCATGGACCTATTACATGATTCGCGATATAGTTATGACAAGAGGCGGCTTCTTCAGGTCTGGTACCTACCCATTCATCCAGTTGAACAATGCTTATAGCACCCAGAAGTTCCTTTTGTGAGTTCGATAATTCAGCAACATATTGATAGGTAAGTGTCGGACTATAGCCTGTTGCCAGTCCCAGCGTCAGTCCTGGCTTATTTTCACATCTTTCTACGATCAGATCAGCGGCATAGCTGCTCAGGGAATTATGATCTTCGAAAAACCTGACCGGAATTGATTTCAAAGTCGATTTATTAATAAGGCTTAAGACACAGGATTCTAAAGTACATAGTAGGACTCTGTAGTTTCATATTCCGGTATTTCTTCGCTAAGAAGTTCTTTGATGTTCCTCTCTATTGCCTGTGAGATATTGGTCATGGCCGTATCGTTGTGCTTGTTCTCAAAAGGATCCTGAATGGACAGGGCAATTTTCTCAAGCAAGAAGAATGGAGCCGCAATTGCTACGAGCATGGGGATCTCCCAGTAGTAATTCATGTCTGCTAATGCGAATGAAAGCAGCACCAGGAATATGTAAATGAACAGATGGAGCACCTTGCGATAGGTTTTAGGAAATATAGTGTTTTTGATTCGCTCAGCTTTTCCCATAGAAGCAGTTAATTCGACGAGGGTGCGATCTATTTGTATTTGTTGGAAATCGTTTATGTGCCCGCTTTTTTGAAGGGCCACCACATCACCTGTATTAAAATCCAATATAGTTAAAGGCACATGGGCCGCTTTTTTTAAAATCTCCATTTCAATTTCGGAAAGATAAGAATTGAGTTTCTCTGGTTGTTCCAACTGACGCAAGTGTGCCGTGAGAGCATAGCACCATGCGATTTGCCTGTTGGCAATAGTTTGTACGATCGCTATATTCTCAGTATGAGTAAAATTCTTGACCTGCAAAACGAGGCTGCGCGAATCGTTTACGATAGCACCCCAGATCTTTCTTGCTTCCCACCATCTGTCATAGGACTGAGCAAGTTTAAATGACAACAACAGGGCAATGGCAGTTCCTAAATTGGCAGCGATAGTTACGGGTACATCAATCGTATTAACAAATTCCTTCAATACGGATATTATGGTTGAAAAGACCAATACAAATAACATATCCCATTTAATTTTGTGAAACCAGTAACTAAATGGTATCCTCTTATTTATAATCATAGGTTTTATAGGGTTGGTTTATTCAATACCTGGATTGTTGCTCATTTTCTATCTTGAAATATAAGGATTTTAGCAGAGCGGACTCCAGCGTTCCTAAGATTTAAGCTACCGGGCTGAAGTAGCGTCCAACAATAAAGTGCATTACTCTTCTGACTTCCTGATTCCCGATACATGCGAAGCCACCGCTTTCCAGATTCCTTCTCTTTTGATCAGTATATTACTCGATTCATAGATTGTATGTGTGCTGTCATTAAAAATATGACCGGTACCGCAAATAAGGGCGGTTCCATTTTCTAAGGTTTCCAATCTTTTGATATCGTAATAAAAAGAATCCGGTGCATAGTTATTCTCTTTGATCCATTGCAACTCTCCTGCTTTATCAGACCAATTACCGGCAGCATCTATCATCTGGAAATCATCGCCCAGAATGCGATCCAGCAGAACGGTATCAGATGCGCCGTATGCTTTAGGCCATTCCACTTCCTTTAGGTAACGAAGGCTTTCCATATCCTGTGCCGTGACACGGAGAACATCTTTTTGATTAGGATCACCACTGCATGAGACGATGAGGAGTAGAGCCAGAACCGGTAAAAATTTTTGAACAGACATTTCGGTTTATTTAATTGATGAATACTTAAAAAAAATGACTCCATAATATACGATATTTATCAGCTATTCAATGGCTGTTTTGGCGGCTGGATCACTTCTTTTTGCTTACATTTAAGGCCGACTAACGGAACTCTAAAACTATGACTCGAAGAATGGCATGGGCGGGTATCAGCCTGCTGACCTTACTTTTTATTTCACATCCCCTCGAAGCACAGAAAAGGTCGTCCCGGAATTCTACGGACGCCTTAAATATTCCTGAAAAGCTCTATTCCAGTATGGAATACAGACTTGTAGGGCCCTTTCGCGGTGGACGCTCAGCTGCCGTAACCGGTGTTCCCGGGAAACCTAACCTCTTTTATTTTGGGGCCACTGGTGGTGGTGTTTGGAAAACAACAGACGGAGGCAGGAGCTGGGAGAATATTTCTGACGGATACTTTGGTGGCAGCATCGGGTCTGTGGAAGTGGCCAAAAGCGACCCGAATGTGATTTATGCCGGAGGAGGGGAAAAGACCGTCCGCGGTAATGTAAGCTCGGGATATGGTGTTTGGAAAAGTGTGGACGCAGGAAAGACCTGGAAGGCATCAGGACTTAAAAAATCAAGACATATTCCGCGATTGCGCGTACATCCGACCGATCACAATATTGTATATGCTGCCGTGATGGGGAATATTTACAAGCCGACAACGGAAAGAGGTATATATAAAAGTTCCGATGGCGGCAAAAACTGGAGGAAAGTACTATATGTGAATGATCAGGCAGGTGCCGTAGATCTGGTAATAGATCCTAATAATCCCAGGATACTGTATGCTTCTACCTGGAGGGTACAAAGAACACCGTACAGCCTAAGTAGCGGCGGACCCGGATCGGCCCTGTGGAAAAGTACGGATGCCGGAGAAAACTGGGAAGAGATTTCTAAGTCAGAAGGTTTTCCAAAAGATACACTGGGCATTATCGGGGTTACTGTCTCGCCAAAAAACTCGGAACGGGTCTGGGCTATTGTGGAGCACAAGGAAAAAGGAGGTCTTTACAGGTCGGACAATGGCGGTAAAGAGTGGAAGCAGGTGAACAGTGAAAGAAAACTCAGGCAGCGTGCCTGGTATTATACCAGGGTCTATGCAGACACAGAAGATGAGGACCTGGTTTATGTGCTCAATGTTCGATACCATCGTTCTAAAGATGGCGGCAAGACTTTTGAAACATTTAATGCCCCTCACGGAGACCATCACGATCTTTGGATCGCTCCTGAGAATTCACAGCGTATGATCATAGGAGATGACGGCGGTGCGCAAATATCCTATGACGGAGGCACTACCTGGAGCACATATTACAATCAACCCACTGCCCAATTCTATAGGGTCACCACGGATAATTCATTTCCATACCGCATCTACGTGGCCCAGCAGGATAACAGTACGATCAGGATCAAACACAGAAGTGACGGCAACACCATTGATGAGGATGACTGGGAACCCACAGCCGGAGGGGAATCGGCTCATATAGCGATAGACCCAAATAATAATGACATAGTATACGGAGGTAGTTATGGAGGTTATCTGACCCGATTAAATCATAAAACAGCCTCGGAAAGAGCTGTTAATGTATGGCCCGACAATCCTATGGGCTACGGTGCAGAAGGGATGAAATATCGATTTCAGTGGAACTTCCCCATCATTTTCAGTAAGCACGATCCTAAGAAACTGTACACCTTCTCCAATCATGTACATCTGAGCACAGATGAAGGTCAGAGCTGGGAATTATTGAGTGAAGACCTCACCCGGAACGATCCTGACAAGCTGGTTTCCAGCGGAGGTCCCATAACTCAGGACAACACAGGAGTTGAGTATTATTGCACCATTTTTGCCGCCAACGAAAGCCCGCTTAAGGAAGGCCTGATATGGGTTGGAAGTGACGATGGTCTCATTCACATAACCAGGGACGGGGGCAGCAGCTGGCAAAACATTACACCGCCAGGCCTACCTGAATGGAGTATGATCAATAGTATAGAGCCTTCAAACTTTGAAGAGGGTACCTGCTATGTGGCTGCGACCCGTTATAAGCTTGGCGATTTTAAACCATATTTATACAAAACAACGGATTACGGAGCAAGCTGGAAAAAGATCACAACAGGTATTAACTCAGAACATTTTACACGCGTTCTCAGGGAAGATCCGAAAAGGAAAGGACTGCTGTATGCAGGCACTGAAACCGGCATGTATCTGAGTTTTAACGACGGGGAAAGCTGGCAACCCTTTCAATTGAACCTGCCTGTTGTACCAATTACAGACCTGGCGTTGAAAAATGACAATTTGGTCGTTGCAACTCAGGGAAGAAGTATCTGGATCCTTGATGATCTTACGGTCTTGCATCAACTTGACAATAATTCCAAGAGTAAAAATGCCATACTCTTTAAACCCAAGGAGTCGTACAGGACTAAAGGAGCTGTTCTGGAAGAGCCCTCGAAACTGGCCGGTGCAAACCATCCCAATGGTGTCATAACGCACTTCTACTTGAACAAGTTGAGTGAGAAGGACAGTATAGCACTTAGCTATACCACCATGAATGGTGATACCCTGGCCACGTATAAAAATTCCTCCAAGGATAAGAAGAAGACTTTGAAGGTGAAAGAGGGAGGAAACACTCATGTCTGGGATACCAGGGGGAAAGGTGCAGAAAAACTGGAGGGAATGATTCTCTGGTGGGCTTCTCTTGAAGGAGCCAAAGCCGTTCCCGGCAAGTATATGGTGCATCTGAATATCAATGGTGATAATCAATCCAGCGAATTTACAGTACTCCCCGATCCAAGGGCAGAAGTTACAGTAGAGCAGATGCAGGAACAATTCGATTTTGTTACCGACGTCAACAATACTGTTGATAAGGCGCATCAATCAATAAAGAAGATCAGGAAGATTGCTGGAGGCCTGGACAAATTCATCAAACAATATGGAGATCAGGAGGCTACCAAAGAATTAGTTGAAAGGGCTGAGAAGCTGAAAGGTGATTTTGAGGAAATTGAAAAGGCGCTCTACCAGACCAAAAACAAAAGCAGGCAGGATCCTCTGAATTTCCCTATTCGACTCACCAATAAACTGGGACACCTGAACAGCCTTGTAACCATTGATGATTTTCCGCCAACAGCCCAGGATATTGAGGTAAAGAATGAATTGACCTCAAAGATCAATATCCAGCTGGCGGCCTTTGACAAACTGATTAGTGAAGAAGTGGATGCTTTCAATAAATCATTTAATGATCTGAAACTGGATTATTTACTGGTAGATGAATAGAGGGTCCGGATGAGAGGAAGCCAGCAGGCATTGATATGAATTGAATAAGAAAGAAAAGATTTAATCACAGCATAGTAGATGAAAAAGTACTTATTACCATTAGTTTTAATCGGGGCAATATTTTTTGCTGAAGCGCAGACAGCCGAATCTTATTTCGAACCCGTAAAATATCGAAATATTGGCCCTTTCAGGGGCGGTAGATCAGTTTGCGCCACAGGAGTATTCGGCGACCCACTTACCTATTATATGGGTACCACCGGTGGCGGACTCTGGAAAACCACCGATGCCGGACAGCGCTGGGAGAATATTTCTGACGGATTTTTTGAAACGGGTTCAGTAGGTGCCATTGCCGTAGCACCATCCAATACCAACATTCTGTATTGTGGTATGGGCGAGCACGCCCCCAGAGGAGTGATGACCTCCTATGGCGACGGTGTCTATAAATCTACAGACGCCGGCAAAACATGGAAAAAAATAGGCTTGGAGGCTACTCAGCATATCTCCAGGATCGTTATTCATCCCTCCAATCCCGATATTGTATATGTGGCTGCACAAGGCGCACTTTATGGTCCCACTAAAGACAGGGGCATTTATAAATCAATTGATGGGGGTAAGAGCTGGAAGAACGTTCTTTATGTAAATGATCTTACGGGATGCGCAGAATTATCGATGGATCCGGGTACGCCAGACGTACTCTATGCCGCCATGTGGCACCACCAGAGAAAGCCGCACAAAGTGATCAGCGGGGGTGAGGGCAGTGGATTATACAAATCTACGGATGGCGGTGAATCCTGGAAAGAGATCCATAAGGGACTGCCGGAGGAAAAAGGAAAGATGGCCATAGCAGTGAGTCCCGCTAATACGAATAAAGTTTATGCGCTTATCGAAAGTGATTCTGACCAGGACAAGGGAGGGCTTTTTGTCTCCGAAGATGCAGGAGCCAGCTGGTCTATGGTTAGTGGAGATAACAGACTGGTTCAAAGGGCCTGGTATTATATCGAGGTTTTCGCGGACCCTAATAACGAGAACACGGTCTATGTAATGAGCGCCCCGGCATTGCGATCTATTGACGGGGGTAAGAGCTGGGAACGACTTAGTGGCACACATGGTGATTTCCACGATCTGTGGATCAACCCGGACAATTCTGATAATATGGTTATTGCAAATGACGGTGGTGCCGCAATCAGTTTTAACTACGGAGAAACATGGTCGGCTCAGGATAATATGCCCACGGCACAATTCTACCGGATTAACGCGGATAATCTATTCCCCTATAATGTATACGGAGGACAACAGGATAACACTTCAGTAAAAATAGCTTCACTTTCATTGGGAAGAGGTGGCATATCAAAACAGGACTGGACCTATGCCGCAGGAGGGGAGAGTGCCTTTGCAGCCTTCGATCCGGATAACCCCAGGTATGTCCTGGGAGGAAATTATCTGGGTACTATTGAGGTGTTGGACATGGATTCCAAACAGGATACAAAGATCATGGCCGCGCCAATTCAGTACCTGGGCAGGGCAGCCAGGGACATGAAATATTTATTTAACTGGAATGCACCCATCATTGGTTCTATGCACGAGCCGGGCACTTATTACCATTGTGCCCAGTTGGTACTGCGCACCAGGGATATGGGCTATTCCTGGGAAGAGATCTCGCCTGATCTGACAAGGAACGATGATTCGAAACAGGGTAAAGGTGGTGGACCTTATACCGTTGAGGCCGTTGGTGCGGAAAATTATGGCACTATTTCCTATATGATCGAATCGCCACATGAAAAAGGGGTGTTTTGGACAGGTAGTGACGATGGCCTGGTACACCTCACGCGTGACGGAGGAGAGAATTGGAATAACGTTACACCAAAAGGACTGCGGGAATGTTTGATCAATGCCATTGATATTTCTCCTCACGACCCTGCTACAGCTTATATAGCCACTACGAGGTATAAATTCAACGACTATACTCCGGCGCTTTACAAAACGACGGATTACGGGAAGACCTGGACCAATATCAGTAGCGATATTCCTCAGGGTGCCTTTACCAGGGTGATCAGGGAAGACCATTCAAGAAAAGATCTGCTCTATGCCGGAACAGAAAAGGGCATGTATATTTCCTGGAATGGAGGTCTTTCATGGGAGTCACTTCAGCTTAATCTGCCGCAAACACCTATTACCGATCTAAAGGTCCATAAGGGAGATTTGATAGTGGCTACTTCGGGAAGGGCATTTTGGATTTTAGACGATCTTGCACTGCTCAAAGCTTACAAAGCTGAATCCGGAGCATTAAAACTCTATGAACCGGAGGAGGCTAATTATGCCAGGTGGTACAGCGACCTCAATGAAAATTCTGAAAGTTTTGATGGAACAGATCCATTCCAGGGCATCAATCCCGCCAATGGAATGGTAATTTATTATGAACTCCCAGAGCTGGCAGATAGTGTTGAAGTACAAATCCACATCAAAAATGGGGCTGGCAAACTGATTCGTCAATACAGTTCCACAGAGGATCCGGATTATAAAAAATGGGACGGCGGCCCGTCTGCAGACCCTGTATTATCTAAGAAAAAAGGATTAAACCGATTGGTATGGAACTTAAATTACCCCACCAAACCAGGCGTTCCTGACGTGTATTTCGAGACTAACTTTTCGGGTCACAGGGCGCCTCCGGGTTCTTATTCCATAGAATTGGTTGTGGGAGATAAGAAGATGTCAACCAAAGGCAGCATAGTTGAAACGCCTGGGGTGGAGATCAGTGCTGCACAGCATAAGGAATACGATGAATTTATGACTACGGTGGAAGGGAATGTAACGGAGATGCACCAGCTGATAAATTCGCTCTACGGTGTTCACGAGCAACTGAGGTCCGTTCTCAAGAGTCTTGATGACAAGGCGCTCAGGAATGAGGGAAAGGAGTTGCTTGGCAGATTGATTAGCTGGGATGAAGATATGGTCCAAAGAAAATCGAAAGCCTATGATGATGTGGAGAACTTCCCCAATAAATTCACAGCAGAGTATCTTTTCCTGATAGATCAGACCAATAGTCCGATCCCGCGGGTGAACAAAAGTTCTAAAGAAAGAAAGGCAGAGCTGGATCGGCAATGGGCACCATTAAAACAAAAAGCGGAAGCATTTATAAATACCGAGATCCCAGCCTATAACAAAAGACTTTGGGAAGCAGGGATAGGAGCTCTGCGCCTTGAATAGAATATGGCGGAATACTATAATTACATAAAAGCCTTACACCTGATTTTTATTATCACCTGGTTTGCCGGTCTGTTCTATATTCCCAGGCTGTTTATCTATCATATTGAAGCTCAGGAAAAAGAGGAAGCAGCCCGAAAAATCTTATCGGACCAGTTAAAACTCATGAGCAAGAGGTTGTGGTATATAATCACCTGGCCGTCCGCCATACTGTCCACCCTCTTCGCATTATGGCTGTTGATCCTGATGCCCGCCTGGCTGGAACAACCCTGGATGCAGGTAAAACTGGGCTTTGTGGTACTACTGATTGCCTATCATCTCAAAACTCATTTCATTTTTAAGGAATTGCAAAACGACCGATTCCGCTATAGTTCCAATTTTATGCGTATCTGGAATGAGGGAGCCACCCTGGTATTATTTGCCGTCATCTTTCTCGTGGTCCTGAAAAGTGCTTTCAACTGGATATTTGGAGTTATTGGTATCCTGTTATTGGTAGTTCTCCTGATGCTGGGGATCAGGCTATACAAGCGAATAAGGGATAAGAATCCCAATGCCTGACTGTTTACAAATGTGTTGGAGATGCGCCACAACTCTCTGTTATCTTTGGTGCGATTATTGCTATCTTTAGGCTAAAATTCTAGGGCTTGTTCAAAAATTTTTCACTCCGGTCCCGAATCTTTATCGGGATGATCTTACTGGTGATTATAGCCTCCGTCTTAATAGCGGGTGTCACCGTTTATCAGTACCGCGAACAATCCAAGGATTATCATCGGAACAGGCTTGAACGAAAAGAAGGGCAAATTGTCCAGAGCATCGAATATACATTGAAAGCCACCACCTACCCTGTCACTACCGACAATCTGGCATTAATTTTTAAGGATGAGATCTATAGGATAGCAGACGTTCAAAACGTCAATTTTAATATTTACGACCTCCAGGGACAACTGATAAAAAGTTCCAGGCCTAAGTTTAATTACGACTCGATCTCTGCTCAAATAGAGTCGGAGATAATCCGAAAATTGTCTGCTACTATAGACAAGCGCTATGTAGAACAAAATGCGGCAGTGGGTGATAAATACCAGGACTCCTACCGATATATTACGGACAATAAATTTAAACCAATAGGTATATTAAATGTTCCTTATTACGAGGACAATACCTTTAACGATATGGAACTCAGGGAATTCCTGATGCGCTTAGGTGGTGTATACCTGGTTATGTTGGGATTTGCTGTAGCCCTGGCATATTTAATTTCAAAGTATATCACGCGATCTTTACAGACCATTTCCGAGAAAATGAATCAGACCAGGCTGACGCAAAACAATGAAAAGATCTTCCTCGAAAATCCCAGTTTGGAGATCCGCAATCTGATCGAATCTTACAATAGCATGATCGATCAGCTTGAGGCCAGTGCTGCCAAACTGGCCCGGAGTGAGCGTGAACAGGCCTGGAGGGAAATGGCGAAACAAGTAGCCCATGAGATCAAAAATCCGCTGACTCCCATGAGGTTGAGCATTCAGAGCTTTGAAAGGAAGTTTGATCCGGATGATCCTGAAGTCAACAACAAAATGGCAGAATTCTCGAAAACCATTATCCAGCAAATAGATACACTAAGCAGTATTGCCTCTGCCTTTTCAAGTTTTGCTGAAATGCCTGCCCAGCAAAATGAGACACTGAATGTAGTGCAAACCGTGAAACTCGCCCTCGATATCTTTAATGAGAAGTACATTCATTTCATTGCAGATGAAGAAAGTATCATTGCAAAATTAGACAGGACACAGCTGGTGCGCATTGTCACGAATCTTGTAAAAAACGCCATACAGGCGGTGCCGGATGTTGAATCGCCGAGGATCCTGGTATCGGTTGCTTCGGAAGGAGACTATGTAAAGATATCGGTCGCAGACAATGGCATTGGTATATCAGACGATTTTAAAGACAAGATATTCGAGCCAAAATTCACCACTAAATCCAGTGGTATGGGACTGGGCCTGGGTATGGTGCGGAATATTGTAGAAACCTATGAGGGAACCATTCACTTTACTTCCCAGGAAGGAAAAGGAACCGTATTTACTGTTAAGTTCCCCAAAGCAGCTTAAAAGATAGAAGATGGACTATAGAAATTTACAGATTGAAAAAGAAGGGCATCTTGCTCTGCTTACGATTAACAGACCAAAAAAGCTGAATGCCCTGAATAAAGAGACCATTGCAGAACTGCACAGAGCTTTCGCGATACTGGAGGAGGATAGGGAAGTTCGAATAATTATTATAACCGGAACTGGTGAAAAAGCCTTTGTTGCAGGCGCCGACATCTCTGAATTTTCCTCCTATTCCGTTGAGGAGGGAGCACAATTGGCCAATGAAGGGCAACAGCTTCTTTTCAATTTTGTTGAAAATCTCTCTACACCGGTACTTGCCGCTGTCAATGGGTTTGCACTCGGCGGTGGACTGGAACTGGCCATGTCCTGCCATTTCCGCGTGGCTTCTGATAATGCCAGAATGGGTCTTCCCGAAGTTTCACTCGGCGTGATTCCCGGTTACGGGGGTACACAGCGCCTGCCCCAACTTATCGGCAAGGGCAGGGCCATGGAAATGATCATGACAGGAGGAATGATAGATGCCAATACGGCCTTGCGATACGGATTGGTAAATCACGTGGTGGAACAGCACGAACTTTTGGATTTTTGCCGAAATACGGCGCTCAAGATCGCAAATAATTCACCGGTGGCCATATCTTACGCAATAAAAGCAGTAAATGCGGGTTTTAAGAATAATGTATTGGGCTTTAGCACGGAAATAGAATCATTTGGGGCCTGCTTTGGCACTGAAGATTTTAGGGAAGGCACCAGTGCTTTCCTCGAAAAGCGAAAAGCTCAATTCACGGGAACACGATGAGCAAATTTACTGTAACATATGACTATTCGATTAGTAATTCTACTCGTCATGGTCCTCGTAGGGGCAATTGGCCAGGCACAGCAGATGCCTATAGACTACAATTTTGGCGAAAAATATCACGATCGGTATAAATATTCCAATTTAGTTTCCATATCCGATGACGGTGAAGGGGGCTCCATTCTGGTACGATCTTATTTCACGGGTTTGATCCTCAAACCTAAGGGCTATTACATTGAACGTTATAATAAGGATCTCGAGCTTGTAGAGGAATACAATTACAAGCTGAAAGAACCGGATTTTGTAGAAGGGTATGTTGCCAATGGGCAGCTGTACCTGCTTTTCCTGGAATACGACCTGGACCGTGAGTCCTACAACTATGTGGTTCACAGAAGCCCCATATCTAATTTTAGTTTTACCAGGCAAAAATTACTATCTATTCCTTCACAGCCCGTGAATAACCCACTGGAGAGAAATTATTACAACCGTAATTTTTCCAGGGGCTTTACAACCACTGCCTTGTTTAACGAAGACAAATCAGCCTTTATCCTAAGTCTCCACTACAAGAAGGGAAAAACGAACGAACACCGTATTTATGTCTATAATTCCTCACTGCAAAAAATAATGGAACAGGATTTCTCGAAGGAGATCGAGGAAAAGAATTACGCTTTTGAGACGATTGCCATTTCAGCCGATAAGAGCAGGGCTTATATTATTGCCAAAGCCTATTTTAAAAAGAGGAGGTTCAAGGCCCTGGAGCGAAAGTTCCAATACGAAATGATCATGGTTACCAAAAATGGTACTAAGACCCAGGTATTTGATAGCGACGGGAAGTATTCCGAAGCCCTCAAGCCAATTATTCACGGTAAAGATCTTATCTGTGTTGGTTTCTATGCAGACAGGAAGGATAACCGCTATAACGGACTGGGTTACTTTAAACTCGACCCGCTCACACTTGATATCAAATTAAAGAAGTACAATCGCTTTACTCAGCAGTTTATGGATGACAAATTTGCACGGACCGATACCGATCCTGTCAAAAATCTCATCTTTAAGAATGTGAGCTTTACCGATGACAACGCCGTTCTTTTCAATGCTGAAGAGTATTTTGTGACCAGCAGCGTCCAGGCCAATTCCAGTGGTACTAGACTTCGTGTAGAGCGCTATCATTACAACGATATTGTGAGTGCAAAGCTCGACATGAATGGTGATATGATCTGGGCCAGGAATATCAACAAGGCCGAGGTTACCCAGGGTGATGGCGCTTATGCATCTTATAGTTCGTGTACCAAGGATGGAGACACCTATTTCTTTATCTGCACTGCCGCTGATAATCCCCAATTATTAAATGACGAAAGACTGATCTTCAAACAGGGTTTAAGTAGAAACCGAAATGTATTTGTTATCCGGCTTAACTCTAAAGGCAAGATGTTCTATGAGAAAGTCATTGATGCCAGTGAGGCCAGACTACCCTTTATGGTCTCCAAACCACTTATGGATACAGATTCTGACCAGTTGCTCTTCTATGCTAAAAGGGGAACCAAGAAACAATTGGTGAACGTGGCCATTAATTGATCCGTAGAAACTTCAATTCATCAAATAAATCAATTTATATTGGATAATATCCATATATTTGGATAAAATCCAATTCTATTGTTGCATGATGAGTTTATAAAGGGAAGAGGCGCTCAGAAAAATGTTCCCAACAAATTTCTGGCGCATCAGCATGAGATCATGGATGAGTTCCTGGAATATTGCAGGAAATCAGGTGAGGATAGCAGCAAGGTTAAAACACAGTATATTCCGGTTTTCCCTAAGACGGTCATCAATAAGGTGACGAGTCCGGATGTTCCCATGAACTTTTCGATGAATCCCTATCAGGGCTGTGAGCACGGCTGTATTTACTGCTATGCGAGAAATACACACGAATTCTGGGGCTATAGCGCGGGACTGGATTTCGAAAAGAAGATCCTGGTAAAGGAAAATGCTCCGGAGCTTCTGGAAAAGAAGCTCAAAAGTAAAAAATGGAAAGCCGAGACCATTGTTCTGTCGGGGAATACAGATTGTTATCAACCTGCAGAACAGAAGTTCAGGCTCACCAGGAAGTGTCTGGAGCTCTTTCTTAAGTACAGGCATCCTGTAGGCATTATTACTAAAAATGCACTGGCTTTAAGAGATCTGGATATTCTTACAGAGCTGAACAAACATCAGCTCGTGGGGGTACATATATCATTGACATCAATGAATGAAAGTACCAGGCGATTTCTGGAGCCGAGAACAGCCAGCATTAAAAAAAGACTGGAGACCATAAGGAGACTATCTGAAAACAAGATCCCGGTTAATGCCATGCTCGCCCCTATGATCCCTGGAATTAACAGTCACGAGCTTATGGATCTGGCGCGTTCCGCTTCGGAAAATGGTGCCATATCCATGGCGACCACTATTGTCAGATTAAACGGTGCAATAGGTCATATATTTACCGATTGGATCAGGAAGACGATGCCGGACCGGGCCGATAAAGTCCTTAATCTCATCGCCTCATGTCATGGGGGGAAGCTAAATGACAGCCGGTTTGGTGTCCGGGCCAGGGGTGAGGGAAATATCGCCTCCCAAATAAACGCTATGGCAAAACTGGCTAAAAAGAAGTTTTTTAAGGGTCCCGGATTTCCCTCATTGAACAGATCACTGCATCAGCATTACAAAACGGGCCAGCTGGGACTTTTTGACGAGTTCTAGCCCAATTCCCATCCTTTTCTGTAACTGCCGTTCACCCATTCGTTCGCCTGTGGGTAATTGGTAATCTTCATATTCTCACCATCCCACTGGATCTTTTTACGTCCGGGATATGAATAACCCCGACCGTTGGAACCGCCCTTTTTGTACTGGAAGGCGCGAATGGCGAGATTGCCCATGAGGACAGCCTCCGTAAGGGGTCCAGAACGATCGAAAGAAGAAGATGTTTTAGTACCATTCAGACAGGCATTAACCCAATTGGCTATATGTCCATCTATATCACCCGGCACTCGTTCAAGATAGGGCTCAGGTGCTTTGAGATCTTTCATACGCTCTGAAGGTAAAAGCCTTGCATTTCTTGAGTATACATCGCAAACCAAAATCCCTTTGCTACCATAGAATACGCTACCGCCACCACGATCTCCTATTGTTTCTCCATCCCTTAGTTCGTCAGGCAGGTTGGGCATAATGCCACCGTCATACCAGTTCAGGGCGATATCACCGTGTTCAGAGGTATTGAATTTGAGTCGAACCACCGACGAAGCCGGAAAGGAGGCACTGTAGTTTGCTACAACAAAATCACCAATCCAATTGGCAGTACAGCTGGCTTCCGCTTCGGTCGGATACCCGAGGTCCAGTACACCGAAAGGAGTTTCAATTATATGGCAGCCCATATCACCCAGGGCTCCTGTGCCAAAATCCCACCAGCCTCGCCATTTAAATGGAAGATAGGCCTCATTGTAATCCCTCATTTCGGCAGGACCCAACCACAGATCCTCTACCCCCAATTCCGATGGCTGCGACATATAAGGTATCGCTGGGAGGAGTGTGTTGCTTTCCAAGGACATAGCTGGGGACAATGCTGAATGCAAGCGAGCCTGCTGCCGTATTTTTTACAAATTTTCTTCTGCGCAATGCTGAGGTTTTTAAAACAAGTTTTAAGATACAAAATATCGAATCTAACAGAACTTCACCCTGAAATTTTAGGTCAGTCGATATGCCACTCCCTGTAAAACTGGTCTAGGAAGCTCAACATGAACTCATGCCTTTCACCAGCTATTTTTCTTGCAGTCTCTGTATGCAACTGGTCTTTTAACAGCAACAGTTTTTCGTAAAAATGATTGATCGTCGGATTAGCTGATCGCTTATATTCCTCTTTGCTCATTTGCAAATTCGGCGCGATATCCGGATCGTATATAGGCCTGTTCTTAAAACCTCCGTAATTAAAGGCCCTCGCAATCCCTATAGCCCCAATCGCATCCAACCTGTCAGCATCCTGCACCACTTTTAATTCCATCGAAGCTTCAAATCCGGCACGCTCACCCAGGCTGTTTTTAAAGGAAATATTTCTGATGATGTCTACCACCTGATCTATAGAAGTTGAAGGGACATTTATAGTCTCCATAAAATCCCGGCCCATCCTGGGGCCTATTTCTTCATCGCCATTGTGAAATTTGGAATCGGCAATATCGTGCAAGAGTGCGCCTAGGCCTACTACAAGCATATCGACCTTTTCAACAGCTGCTATCTGCTGTGCATTGTTATATACTCTTTCAATATGAAACCAATCGTGACCCGCTTCTGCGTTCTGCAGTGTTTCTTTTACAAAAGCCCTGGTAAGTTCTATGTACTTATGGTCATTCATGGTGTCACAACCACTCCTTTATTGATCTTATCTTCAATGATGTGTATCTGTTCATCGGCATCTCCTTTAATATTCATCGGAGCATACACCTGGAGTTTCATGCGGACACCTACTTCAAGTGGAAATTTGCCATTGCGCAGGGTCTTCCAGCTATTGTTGATACAAAAAGGCACCAGGACTGCTGATGGGGCCCTTTTCATCAAGACCTTCAAGCCAGTGGTCTGAAATTTTTTGGGCACACCATTTCTGCTTCGCGTTCCTTCTGGAAAGATTACTGCTGTCCTTTTGTATTTCTCAATATACTTACCCAGTTTGGAGATCTCCTGCAATGCCTGTTTGCCATCCTTCCGGTCAATAAGAACGGATCCACCGTGCCTCAGGTTGAACGAAACACTTGGAATGCCTTTGCCCAATTCCTTTTTACTGACAA
>CAJHXL010000027.1_pt1 | contig 19219 bp, 18 predicted proteins | sample 9198601 | NCBI WGS metagenome assembly CAJHXL01 (sample SAMEA7708277, study PRJEB35096) | sediment metagenome | biome: marine neritic benthic zone biome [ENVO:01000025]; feature: sediment [ENVO:00002007]; material: shallow marine sediment [ENVO:03000034] sea grass bed [ENVO_01000059] ...
CTTCAACATCGGTTTCCCATAATTGGTGGTTGCGCACATATTGTTTTCTTACATCTCTTAAAGCGTCCTGTGCCCCTCTCTTATCGGATTTATTGACGGCCACCAGATCCGCAAAATCGAGCATATCAATTTTTTCCAATTGGGTGGCAGCACCGAATTCCGGGGTCATCACGTACATAGAAACATCGCTGTGCTCCACGATTTCAGTGTCAGATTGTCCGATGCCTGAAGTCTCGAGAATGATCAGGTCAAATTCTGCTACCTTGAGAATTTCAACAGCCTCATGCACGTATTTTGAGAGTGCCAGATTGGATTGACGTGTTGCCAAAGAGCGCATAAACACTCTTTCATCATTAAGTGCATTCATTCTGATACGGTCTCCCAACAGGGCCCCTCCGGTTTTTCTCTTGGACGGGTCAACAGAGATAAGTCCGATATGTTTATCCTCGAAATCAAAGAGGAATCGTCTTACCAGTTCATCAACCAGGCTTGACTTTCCGGAACCACCCGTTCCGGTAATTCCCAGTACAGGAACCTTCTTTTTGCTGGTACCGATACTTTTAAAATGTTCCCTGAATTCCCCGGGCCTGTTCTCGGCCAGACTTATCAATCTGGCAATGGTATTGGTGTCCCTGGCCTCAAGCAGCTCACAAAGGCTTTTTGATTCGGGGATATGCAGCGTGGGCACGGGAAAATCACTTTGTGATACCAGGTCGTTGATCATCCCCTGCAGACCCATTTCCCTGCCATCGTCCGGAGAATATATCCTGGTGATACCATAGGCCATCAGATCCTTGATCTCCTGCGGGAGGATCACTCCACCCCCACCGCCGAATATTTTAATATGACTGGCATTTCTATCTGCCAGCAGATCGTGCATATACCTGAAATACTCATTATGACCACCCTGATAAGAAGTCATGGCAATAGCCTGGGCGTCTTCTTCAATGGCACAATCCACCACCTCTTTCACACTGCGATCATGGCCAAGATGAATAACCTCAACCCCCGTGCTCTGAATAATCCTTCTCATGATGTTGATAGCCGCGTCATGCCCATCAAAAAGGGAAGCTGCGGTAACAATTCGGATTTTATTCCTGGGTGAATATGGCTTGGTTTGATCCATTGCTAATAATAAGGCGATTTTGAGGGAGCAATTTACGGAAAATGCAAAAAAAATTCGAAACCGATCAAAATAATATAAAAATTACCGTCTTTATGAGGCATTGGTTCCCAATATTTTAATTTTACCTCTTCAAACACAAGAATTTGAGGGTAACATTTCTTATACATTGTCAGGATCAGTCGGGGATAATAAGTTCTGTAACGGGCTTTATTCACCAGAGAGGCGGGAATATCGTTTACCTGGATCAGCATGTGGATGAAGAAGCCGTGGTTTTCTTTATGCGCCTGGAAAGCGAATTCGATAGCACAAAGATCCTGATAGACATCCTGGACAAAGAATTCAAAAAAGAGCTTGCATCCAGATACAATATGTCTTACCAGATCTATTCCGGTGATGACAGGCCTAAAATGGCCATTTTCGTTTCAAAATACAATCACTGCCTGTACGATCTGCTCAGCAGGTATCACAGCGGGGAGCTTGACGTTGAAATCCCCTTTATTCTCAGCAATCACCTGGATCTTGAACGTATTGCCAGGCAATTTGATATCCCCTATTACCATATCCCTGTGAATAAGGACAACAAAGCAGAAGCAGAAGAAAAGCAATTAGAATTTTTGCTGGATCATGGAGTAGACTTTATTGTTCTGGCCCGTTATATGCAGATAATCAGTCCGCGGATCATAAATCATTTTCCGGAAAAGATCATCAATATCCATCATTCGTTTTTACCTGCCTTCGCCGGCGCTAAACCCTATCACGCTGCATTTAAGAGAGGGGTAAAGATCATAGGAGCTACCAGTCACTACGTTACAGAAGAACTCGATGCCGGTCCTATTATCGAGCAGGGCGTGAGCAGGGTATCGCATACGCACTCGGTAGCGGATCTGATCGCCAAAGGAAGGGATCTGGAAAAGATCGTACTCGCCAGGGCAGTTCAACTACATGTGAAACGAAAGACGATGGTTTACAACAACAAGACGGTAATCTTCTCATAAGAAAACAGTCCAACAACAGTAGATCTTTTGTGGATTCTGCTCCCTGCAAAAGTTCAAATCAATCCTCCGTGGGGGCTTACAGATAGATTTATTCGAATGAATTTATTAAATTATGTGATCTAATCTCCCGATGTTGAGAGATACAACTGAGTTGATTACCTTTATCGCTAAGTCGCAATTATAAATTAACATGACCAAAATAGCAGTACTGGGTCCCATCCCCAGGGATACGATTTATACGTATCAAAACGAAATGATACAGAAATACGGCTGTGTGACTCATCCGGTCATTGCACTGGCCAAGCTACTTGGAGATGAGGGAAAGGTGATTCCGGTGACTCACGTTCATAAAAAGGACCATCAGAACATCGTAGAACTTTTTTCCACTTATCCGAATATAGAAACAGGCCATATTTTCAGTGATACGGATAAGGGTACGGTTATCGAACTGAGGTTTTTGGATCAGAACAACCGACTGGAAAAGCAAACCGCGTGTATGCAGCCCATACTGCCTAAGGATATAGAACAGCTTAAAGATGTAGACGCCTTTGTATTTGTGCCGATTACGGATTTTGAGGTGTCTATGAGCACGCTCAGGTATATTAAGGAAGCGTTGGGCGGACTCGTTATCTTCGATGCTCACGGACCTACCACAACAATGAGTATGTCAGGGGACAGGTATCGGAAATTCTGGGTGGATATGGATGAATGGTTACCCTATATTGATATTCTTAAGATGAATCTTGAGGAATCTCAGGCCTGCTGGTTCAAGAACGAGTACGAAGCAGATGAAATGGCCCATTATGATGAAGAGAAAACGGATCACCTGGACGAAATGGCAGCCCATGTTCTGAAAGGCGGCGTTACCTACTTTTATGTTACCCTGGATTCCAGGGGATGTGTCGTTTATTACATGGAAGACGGCAAGATGAGGAAAGAGTTCGTAAAATCTGTATTTGTAAAAAATGTTATTGATACTACCGGTTGCGGGGACTCCTTTGCTGGCGGACTTGCCTACGGATTTTCTCTTTATCACGATCCGGTAAAAGCAGCTCAATACGCCAATACGCTGGGTGCTCTGCGGACCCAGGGGAAGACTTTCGAGGTTTTCAAAACCAAGCAGGAAACCGATCAGCTTATCGCGGATTACTACTAAAAGAACCCTCTTCAAGAACTCCTTCAGGCCGGTGCATTGAGACTGTTTCAATAGCCGAAGAAAAGTCGGCCTGATCTTCTACAATAATTGACAGGGAACCACGTTCTTAAATTAACAGCGCTGGATAAATCTCAACCGCAGAGACAGTAAGTAACTGAAATTTAGCACTGATAAAAAATTTGCGTCTGATTATTTGAGTTAGTATTTTTTGAGTTAGTTAGTTTTAAAAACCGGTGTCCTGCCGGTTTTTTTTGTTCTAAAAACTCCGGAAATATCTTTGTTAAGAAAATACTAAAATCAAAAATATTGCCTTTTTAAAGTGTAAACTCTTATCGGGAGTTACATTTTTATGGATAAATCTTATTTTTTTATTAACTTGATTTGACAGCAGTATTCATCAATCAATCACTGTTTCGACAGCACTAACTATTCCTTTAAATGATACGTCTTGCACTTATCACCGCATTGTTCATTTGCATTGGGAATATCTATTCAAAAAATCCACCGCCAGTCCTAGATAAGGATGAAACAACTCTTAAGGAAGGTCGGATCCACTTCGAACAGGCAGAATTGCTATTTAAAGAACAGAACTATGTCTCTGCCATAGAGTCGTATCTGAAAGCCGATGTATACATGCCCAAGAATACGGTCATCTGTCAAAAGCTGGCGTTGAGTCATGCTGCACTGGGTCAGGCCGATGAAGCTGCCGAATTTATCCAGAAGTATTTTATAAAAGAGTACAAACCGGCCTTCCTGGAGCACGAAGGTTTTAAGGCTGTGATCTCAAGCCCCTCATTTCAGAACATCGTTGAAGAGCATACACCCAGGGCCACCATATGGTCATTTTTCTACCTCTATGTGGCCATGATAGGGTTTTATGTAGCCGTCATACTCAATTTCAACAGGAAGATCGACGGGATGGCGCGCTTCCTGATCAGCGCTTTTATCTTTATTCACTCCTTCTTCATTTTTCACATTTGTTTTGAACTGACCAATTATAATTACACCTATCCGCATTCACATTTTATGTCTACCTGGGCATCGCTCCTCTACGGCCCCTTCCTTTTCCTTTATTTCAGGAGGATCACCAAGCGCAAGGCTTTCAGAGCAGTGGATTTGCTGCATTTTGTTCCAACTGTGCTGCTCATATTGTATCTGCTCCCGATATATACATTGAATGCCGAGGAGAAACTTTCCATCATGCTACATCAGGATCTTTACGGCAGGACAGGAGATTACGCACATTACACACCTGTAATAGTCAGTTTAAAATTCGCCTCACTTGCTATTTATGGCTTTTTCATCAGGGGAATTTACCTGAAAGGAAAGACGATAAAGGAACTGAGCTCAAAGAATCTTATCTGGCAACGCAATATCTATGTAATCCATGTTGCCTATATCATCTCCTATGGTATTTACGGGATACTCATCTACTACCAGGTATTCTCCGGTTTCCTATTCCATCTACAGTTGATCAGTATGTCGCTGATGGTGATTTATGTGGGATATTCCGCCAATGTACAGCCCCAGGTTTTTAGCGGGCTCTATTCCTTTGACAACCAACTATTTTTCAAATACAAGAAATCAGGACTCACCGAAAGTCTTTCCAGGGAATTAAAAAATGATCTTATCAGGTTATTTGAAGAGGAGAAAGTATATAAGGATAGCAATATCAATCTCGATTTACTCGCCTCCAAGCTTCATACTACAAGGCATAATGCTTCGCAGGTCATTAACGAGCATTTTCAATTGAGTTTTAACGAGCTGATCAATAAGTATCGGATCAATGAGGCGATCCATATTCTGAATGCTGATGTTAACAGGAATTTGAACATCATCGATATCGCCTATGACGTTGGCTATAACAACAGGGCCACCTTTAATAAGGCATTTAAGAAGAATACCCAGCTAACTCCCAAGGAATATCAGCAGAGCGCTGTACGGTCTAAGATCTGACTAGCTGAAAAGCTTTACTTCCTGGTGTACAGTCCGTCAAAAGCAACATTTTCCACCTTATTCCCCACAACTATTTCCCAAAGCTGTCTGACTGTTCCATCCTGGTTTAGTGTCCAGGTAATCCTGTTTTTATAAGCTGGTTTTTCTTCGCGATCAATCTCCTCCGATTCGAGAATCATATTATTGCCGGTTCTGTTTCCTTTCAGGTGCAGATAGGTCCCGGCATTGTCAAGCCAGAGCTGCTCCCATTGCCCCTTCCTCTGATTGTAGAAGTTTGTGCTGCCTCCGGTAAAACTACCTTTTGCACTCTTCCAGTCTTCAACCAGTACGCACCCATCCCGGGCTTGAGTTATACTATTAGTACCAAGAACTTTTCCATCATTGTCTGTAACCTCCCATTCGCCGATCCAGAAATCGAATGCGCGGTGATTCTCAGAACAACAAACACAATCTGAATCCTGTGACCATATACTAATGGTGCTGATAAAAAAGACCAAAATGTAAACTCCAATTCGCTTCATAAATCTAAAATATTCAAATGGCCAGTCTGGTTAAATTACAAAATTTCCGCGGCCTCCGGTCAATTTTAAGTAATTGTTAATTATGCGGATTTTATTGGCAGATATGCAGCTAAAACGTTAAAAATTAGATAAATCACCTGATTTTTAGGTGAATAGGCTGGTAAGGCCACATCCAAAAGGCTCTTTCATCCGTATCTTTGTTAGAACAAATTTTATGACTATGGACAATCAGTATTGCAGAGTCGGATCTGTTACCCCAATCACAAGTGGACATCATGCCGTAGCGGTTTTAGAATACCGTTACCAGAATTTTTTACAAAAGGCTTCAGATAGAAATATCTCCGACACCAACCTGGCCGAATTTTTCGAAAACAAAGCGATTCAACTGAAGAAAGTATTAGAGAACCTGGTCCAGTAAATGATCAGCGTATTCTCTTTAATTCCTTTGCCATCTGATTTTGCAATTCTGCAGCCTTCTCTGCAGCTCTTTCAGCAAAATCAATACCGTCAGATGCATATATGATGCCTCTGGACGAATTTACCAGCAAGCCAACATTCGAATTCATTCCATAACGGCAAACTTCCTTCAAACTGCCACCCTGTGCTCCCACACCCGGTACTAGCAGGAAATGATCAGGGACGATCTTCCTTACTTCTGCCAGATATTCGGCTTTAGTGGCCCCAATTACATACATAAGATTCTGTTCATTCTCATAGGCTCGGGAGACCTGTAGCACTTCTTTATACAAGGCCTGTGTTTCCAGCTCTTTTGTCTGAAAGTCGAATGCACCGGGGTTGGATGTCAGAGCGAGAAGGATAGTGAATTTATCCTTGTAGTTCAAAAAGGGTTCCACAGAATCCCTGCCCATATAGGGAGCAACTGTTACCGCGTCGAATTCCATAGACTCAAAAAAAGCCTTGGCATATCGCCCCGATGTATTTCCTATATCACCTCTTTTGGCATCGGCAATTGTAAATATTGTGGGATCGACCTCTTTTATATAGGCCGCGGTTTTCTGCAATGACTCCCATCCTTTCGCGCCGTAAACCTCATAAAAGGCAGTATTGGGTTTATAGGCCACACAGAGATGATGGGTAGCATCAATAATTGCCTTATTAAACGCGAATAGCGGGTCATCTTCTGCCAATAAGTGCGGCGGTATCTTTTCCAGGTCGGTATCCAGGCCGATACAGAGAAAGGATTGTTTACTTCTGATCTTATCTATGAGTTCTGCCGAAGTCATTTAGAAGGTCTCTGAGGCCATTTTAAGTTTCTCCGTATTTTCAACCAGCATTAATTCGTCTATGATCTTTTGTATGTCTCCGTTAATGATATTCTGGAGATCGTATAGCGTCAGGCCTATGCGGTGGTCCGTAACCCGGCCCTGCGGATAGTTATAAGTTCTGATCTTTGCAGATCGGTCTCCACTGCTAACCTGGGAATTACGTTTGGCCGCGTCTTCTTCTTGTTTCTTTGCCAGTTCCAGATCGTAGAGTCTCGACCTCAACACTCTAAAGGCCTTATCCTTATTCTTATGCTGGGATTTTTCGTCCTGGCACTGGGCCACAAGGCCGGTTGGGATATGAGTTAGTCTTACCGCTGAATAGGTCGTATTTACAGACTGGCCGCCCGGTCCGGAAGAACAGAAATAATCTATCCTTACATCTTTGGGATCAATATGCACTTCAAAATCCTCGGCCTCAGGCAACACCATCACCGTTGCAGCACTGGTGTGAACTCTGCCCTGGGTTTCAGTTTGCGGCACACGCTGCACACGGTGTACGCCGGCTTCAAACTTCAAGGTTCCGTATACATCCTCACCGCTAACTTCAAACTGGATCTCCTTGTATCCCCCGCTGGTACCTTCACTGAGGTCTATAATATTGGTGCGCCAACCTTTGGATTCGCAATATTTTGCATACATACGGTACAGATCGCCGGCAAAAATACTGGCCTCGTCACCACCTGTACCTGCCCTGATCTCCATAACAACATTCTTGGCATCTTCAGGATCTCTTGGTATGAGTAATATCTTGATCTCTTCCTCAAGTGCGGGAAGGGCATCGCGTGCTTCATCGAGTTGTAATTTGGCCATCTCCGCCATCTCGGGATCACTTCCATCTGACAGGATCTCCTCGGCTTCCTTGATGTTCCCCTGAAGCTCGATATAGGTAGCCCGCTTATCCATAAGGACCCTGAGCTCCTTATACTCCTTATTCAAGGCGATATAGCGCTTTTGATCTGTAATAACATCCGGCTGTATGATCAGGTCTGAGACCTCATCGAACCGCTGCTTTACTATATTTAGCTTATCGAGCATGGTTCCTTTCTTAATCTGCGAATTTACAATTTTTTAGCCCTAGAACTGTAATGGTCTGCATAAAGAAAAGTGCAGCAACACTCAGGATAGAAGAATCAAGATCCGGCTTATTGGTTTAACAACACCCCATTGCTGTGCACGATGGTGCCCAGGTTGTCGGCAATAATTACTTCCGTACCACCAAGCTGATTGATCAGGGCAAGACCCTTTTCCTTTCCGAGAATGACAATAGCTGTAGATAGGGCATCACAGAGTTCTGAGGTCTTAGCAAGTACGGTAACCTTATCGATACCCGTTACCGGATATCCGCTGACAGGGCTTATTATATGCGAATATCGCTTCCCGTTGACAGACACATATTTTTTGTAGTTCTCAGAAATAGATACGGATGATTCTATAATCGGGATCCAGGAAAAGATATTCTTCTTCCAGCCGGGATTTTCAATTCCGATCAGCCATTTCTCTCCTGAAGCTTTGGTACCCCAGGTAGTTATATCGCCAGCAGCATTGATCATTCCCGCAATAACCTGTTTTGATACCAGAAACTCCTTGGCACGATCTACTGCATAGCCTTTTCCGATGCCTCCGAAATTGAGTTTCATGCCTTTTACCTTAAGGTAAACGGTGCCTTCCAACTTATTTAATACGATATTCTCATACCCAACCTTGTCCAGACTGGAACTTATTTCCTCAGGAGTTGGCATATACTGCATACTGCCGTCAAACTTCCAAAGATCGTTCAGTGCACCATAGCTAATGTCGAATGCGCCGTCTGTAATCTCCGAGATCTGAATGCTTCTCTCGATCAGATTAAACAGTTCGCCACTCACCTTTACGGGACTAATACCCGCATTGCGGTTGATAAGTGAGGTTTCAGATTCCGGATCCCATGAGGATATGGTACGTTCAATACGTTTTATCTCTGCGGCAGCTTCCTCAATATTAATAAATCCTATTTCCTCATTGGGTACCACCAGGGTAAACTCAAACTTGCTACCCATGAGATCAAGAGAGCGCTGAACGGTAACCAGCTTATTCCGCTGGGCGTACGAGAGATTTGAAGTCAGCAGAAAAAAGAGCGCTAAAATAGAACCGATAGTAACTTTAAGCGCGGAACGAAGCCTGACCGGGTCACCCAGGGTCACAATGAATCTGCACGGGAAATCATCCCGTACAAAAGGACTCCATAGTAGGCGGCAGATTCGGTTCATGAAAAAACATCAGGGCAGGGTGATTATTCAAAAACACGCAAAATGTTCCCGTTCAATTCTGTATTAAAGATCTTGAGGGGATTACTGGTTATAGTATTCAGCGGAGTACCGTTTTGATCAAATTCAGAGCCATGGGTAAAACAGTGAAAAATTCCTCCCTGCTCTTCCAGGAATCTGACCTGATCGGTCTGCTGGTGGCTGCAAATCTGACTGGCGGCAATAAAATTGCCTTCCAGATTTTTCACTACAACCACATCGTTCTTAAGGATGAAGTCACCATTATTCTGCAGGCCTTCTCCTTCCTCGGAATCCAGGTCTACGGTGAAATCCACACCGGTTGGGATGGGATTCTCACTACCGCCGTCTTCATCATCCTTAGAGCATCCCTGAACACAGGGAAAAGTAATGGCAAAGGCAGCACCTACACCGAGGGTTCTTAAAAATTCTTTTCTTTCCATAACATTTTCAAATAAGCAGTTTAACAAAGTTCCGGCATAATACAATGTGTAATACCTGATTTACCGGGGCTAAAGCTATTTTAGATAAGGCCAATGCCATGCACTGCCACATATGAAAAATGGCTTTTAAAAAGAACGCAAGATTGTCGGTATTCGTATGCCTTAGTACATAAAGGTTCCGTACTGGCTTCGGATTGTTAGTTTTTTGGCATCTGATGCTTCCACACGGCCTATGATCCTGGCCTCTATGCCGTAATCAGTGGAAATCTCAATTAGCCTGTCTGCAAGCGATCCATCGAGGTAGATCTCCATGCGGTGGCCACAGTTAAATACCTGGTACATCTCGCGCCAGTCTGTCCCGGATTGTTCCTGGATCAAACGGAAGAGAGGGGGTGGATCAAAAAGATTGTCTTTGATCACGTGAAGATCATCTACAAAATGCAGAATCTTGGTCTGGGCGCCGCCGCTGCAATGCACCATACCGTGAATATCATCACGCTCTATCTGTTGAAACATCTTTTGAATTACCGGGGCATAGGTCCTGGTAGGCGATAATACCAATTTACCGGCATCCAGTCCGGTATCGGGGACCGGATCTGTGAGGCGCATATTCCCTGAATACAGGAGCTCATCAGGAAGCTGCGGGTCATAACTTTCAGGGTATTTTGTTTTGAGATATTTCCCAAAGACATCGTGCCGTGCCGAGGTGAGTCCGTTACTCCCCATTCCCCCGTTATAAGAGGTCTCATAGGTAGCCTGACCGAAGGAAGCAAGTCCCACAATCACATCACCGGCTCTGATCCTGCTATTATCTATGACCTCATTTCTTTTCATTCGGGCTGTAACCGTGGAGTCTACAATGATAGTCCGTACCAGATCGCCCACATCGGCAGTTTCACCACCTGTTGAATGTATCTTTATACCGTATTCCCTTAATTCTTCAATCAATTCTTCTGTACCCCGGATTATGGCACTAATGACCTCACCTGGAATTAAATTCTTATTCCGGCCAATAGTAGAAGAAAGCATGATATTGTCTATGGCGCCAACACAAAGCAGGTCGTCCAGGTTCATAACCAGCGCATCCTGGGCAATGCCTTTCCAGACACTGAGATCACCGGTCTCCTTCCAGTACATATAGGCCAGGGAAGACTTGGTTCCGGCCCCATCCGCATGCATCACCAGGCAGTATTCCGGATCATCGGAGAGATAATCGGGTACGATCTTACAAAAAGCCTTGGGAAACAGGCCTTTATCAACATTTTTAATCGCCTCATGCACGTCTTCTTTAGAAGCGGACACGCCCCGTTCACTATAGCGTTTACTAGCCGGATCAGCCATATATAAAGCTTTTTGGTAAAAATAGAGGAATCTGCATAAACATCTGCTCCAATTGCGGCATTTTAAGCGGCCATTACTTAATGAAAAGTAATTCCCGGTATTTGGCCAATGGCCAGACGCCGTCATCGATCAGCTGCTCCAACTTATCACAATGGTATCGTATCTCTTCGAAGTACGGTTTTACGTTGTCGCAATAAGCAAAGGCCTTTTTGTTGAGATCTTTCAGATTGTTGGCGCTTTTCCGGGCCTCTGTCATGGCATCCGTTTTTTTCTTGATCGCGACAAGATGTTCTGATATCTGTTCAATAATAGATAAAAAGCCCTCGGCATATTTAGTATAGGCTGCGCCGTAGACCTCTTTGAGACCGGTAACATTTTCTATCAATCTATTCTGATATGAGATAGATGCAGGTATGATGTGGCTATATATCAACTCGTTAAATACACGGCCTTCTATCTGAGTTTGCAGTATATAGGTATCCAGTTCAACTTCTTTCCTGGCTTCTACCTCCACCTCACTCATCACCCCTATCTCGTCAAATAATTCCAGTGTTTCTTTTGATGTCAACACCTGCAATGCCTGTGGTGTGGTCTTGTTATTGCTGAGCTTTCTTCTTTTGGCCTCAGCCTCCCATTCGCCACTGTAACCGTCGCCGTCAAAACGAATTCGCTTGGACGACTTAATATACTCGCGGAGCACGTTAAAAACGGCTTCGTCCTTTTTTAGACTCTTCTTGTCTACCAGGGCATCCACCTCTTTTTTAAAGGCCTGTAATTGTTTTGCCACAATCGAATTAAGGACCGTCATGGGTTTCGCACAGTTGGTCCTGGACCCCACTCCCCTGATCTCAAATTTATTTCCTGTAAAGGCGAATGGCGAGGTTCGATTCCTGTCCGTATTGTCAAGGAGGATTTCGGGGATCTTACCAACGACATTTAGTTTCAGCTCTGTTTTCTCTTCCGGTGAAAGTTTGCCTTTGGAAACACCTTCTAATTCGTCCAGTACCTGGCCTAACTGATCGCCAATAAAAATGGATATAATGGCCGGAGGTGCTTCGTTTGCACCCAGTCTGTGGTCGTTACTCGCCGAAGCGATAGAGGCCCGCATCAGTTCCTCATAAGTGTCCACGGCTTTAATGGTATTGACAAAGAAAGTGAGGAATTGCAGGTTCTTCATCGGGGTTGAACCCGGGCTTAAAAGATTTACCCCGGTATCCGTGGCCAGGGACCAGTTATTGTGTTTTCCGGATCCATTGATGCCGGCGAAAGGTTTTTCGTGGAAAAGTACTTTGAAATGATGCCTGTCTGCCACCTTTTCCATCACATCCATAAGCAGGAGATTGTGATCTACAGCCAGATTGGCCTCTTCAAAGACTGGTGCAAGTTCAAACTGATTCGGGGCCACTTCGTTATGCCTGGTCTTTACGGGAATACCCAGCCTGTTGCATTCCATCTCCAGGTCTTTCATAAAATTGATCGCCCGCAGTGGGATGACCCCAAAATAGTGGTCGTCTAATTGCTGGCCCTTTGCGGCAGCCTGCCCAATTAATGTCCTGCCTGCGAGTACGAGATCGGGTCTGGAATTGGCCAAAGCCTTGTCTATCAGGAAATATTCCTGTTCCCAGCCCAGGGTGGCATGTACTTTTGTAACGTTCTTATCGAAATAGCGGGCCACAGCGGTTGCAGCCTCATCCACGGCATGTAAGGCGCGGAGTAATGGAGCTTTGTTGTCCAAAGCCTCCCCTGTGTAAGATACAAATACAGTGGGTATGCACAAGGTGGCTCCATAGATAAAGGCCGGAGAAGTCGGGTCCCAGGCTGTATAGCCCCTGGCTTCAAAAGTATTGCGTATTCCTCCGCTGGGAAAACTGGAGGCATCCGGTTCCTGCTGAACCAGCTGGCCGCCTTCGAACTTCTCAAGTGCCCTGCCATCTGACATCAGGTCAAAAAAGGCATCGTGTTTTTCTGCTGTGGCTCCTGTGAGCGGTTGAAACCAATGCGTATAATGTGTAGCTCCCATGGAAATAGCCCAGGCCTTCATAGACTCAGCTACCTGGTCTGCTATCTTGCGATTGATCTTTGAGCCCGAAAAAGCAGCATCCTTAACACTTTTAAGCGCATCCCTGGTAAGGTATTGCAACATTCTATCCTCATTAAAAACATGGGTTCCAAAATGATCGGACCTTCTTCCTTTTTCAATGATGGGCTTGTTCTCAATGCTATGGCTCCTGGCCAATGCTGCGAATCTGTTTTTGGACATAGTTTATTATTACTTGGCTGCTGGTGAAAAGCAAAATTAAACAATTAACAGAAAAACCAGCAATTAATGAAAATATTGCAAAATACCCCTGAAAAATAGGGGGTGTTAATAATTATGTCGAAATTTTTAATATTTACCCCTGAATTTGTTGTGGCAATACTTATAAAAAATATATTTTTGACGGTCTTTTAAAATTTTATTAAAACCTTGGTAATATGAGTAGTAAAGCAAAATTAGAGTACATATGGTTAGACGGATATTCTCCTGTACAGGAGCTCCGTAGTAAAACAAAAGTTGTAGATGGTTTTGATGGAAAGCTGGAAAGCTGCCCAATTTGGTCTTTTGACGGTAGTTCCACATTACAGGCTGAAGGAAATTCTTCCGACTGTCTCCTAAAACCGGTTGCGCTTTACCCGGATCCTCAAAGAGAAAATGGCTGGTTGGTGATGAACGAAGTATTAAACGCTGACGGTACGCCTCATGAGTCTAATCACCGCGCTAAAATTGACGATGATGACGAGGATTTCTGGTTCGGATTCGAACAGGAATACTTTATAATGGATACGGATACCGATTTACCTTTAGGTTTCCCTAAAAGAGGATTTCCTTACCCACAAGGTCAATATTATTGTTCAGTTGGTGGACGCTTTACCTGGGGTCGTGAATTTGTTTATGAGCACCTTGAAATCTGCCTGGAAGCCGGACTCAATATTGAGGGTATCAACCAGGAAGTAGCACCCGGACAGTGGGAATTCCAGAATTTCGCCAAAGGAGCTAAGAAATCCGGAGACGAACTCTGGGTGGCCCGTTACCTTCTTAACAGAATCACCGAAGAGTACGGATTCTATATAGATCTGCATCCAAAACCTGTAAAAGGTGACTGGAATGGAAGTGGTATGCACGCTAACTTCTCAAATGGCATCTTGAGAAATGCCGGAAGTAAAGATGTGTACGAAACCATCTGTGAAGCTTTCCGTCCTGTTCATAACGAGCATATTGCCGTTTACGGGGCCTTTAACGATGAGCGACTCACCGGTCTTCACGAGACTCAGTCTATAGATCAGTTTTCATACGGAGTGTCTGACCGTGGAGCATCTATCCGAATTCCAATCGCAACTGTAGAAAACGGCTGGAAAGGATGGCTGGAAGATCGCAGACCAGCTTCGAACGGTAATCCATATCAGATAGCCGCCAGAATCATCAAAACGGTAAAATCTGCAAAGGTTGAAGCTGTAGCAGGATAGTAATTTAATCGATAGATAATAGTTGCCGCTCAGGGTCCTTGTGATTATGAGCGGTTTTTATTTTTTCAAAGGGGTATTCATCCAGTAGTCTGCCTCCAGTTCACCTGTAAATAACGGCTGGCCCAAAAAAATAGGTTTTCCCTTATCCATAAGTTCGGTTTCATCGGGCAGGGCGGGGTTTCTGTTGATCTGCTGTACAAAGAACTCCCGGTACTGATCTCCCTGAACCGTGGTCGTCTTATTCAGGGGAATCCCCTTCACGCTGGTTATTTTGCCAAACTTTACCTTAAAATCCTTTTTTAAGTCGCTGGTATTATTGAAATCGGAAAGTATCTGATTGATACGGGGCGTAAGCCTGGGATACAGCCGTATCCTGTTAGTGGAACTGACCAGTTCCACCCTGTCGAAATGAATTCTTCTGCCCTTATACCTGATCCGGTAATTTCGCGGATCCAGGGCTTGCTCAGTCACTGCCTCCTGACTAAATGCAATCTCGAAATTATATTCGCGCCTGTTAAAGGCTAAAGATTCCGGATAAAACCTGGGAGGCGGGGTAATTTCGAAATGATTCCTGAACGAGAGGTATTTTAAATAATAGGTATCCTTTCGATCGTATTCCACCAAAACGCTGTAAAGAGGAAATTCTACAATGCCTGCCGAATAATTAGATGATTTCGATTCAAGTTTGTAAACCTGGTAATCCAGTTTGACGATGCCAAAGTCCGTAGCGGACACAAAGATTTCACCCTTCACTTTAAAATCATTATCCTGCCTGGAAATTGAAATCCGGTAGATGAGGTCTCCGTTATATTTAATTAAACCATCCTTATTAAATTGATGATTGGGTAAAAAATCATCTTTCAGAATATCTACATAGGAGAATGTACCAATTCTGTAATTTCTAATAGCATCGTGTATGAAGAGGATCAATAACTCATTGCCCCCATAACTTTCTATTGTGGCGTTGGGAATGGTCTTAATATTGGACTCGTAATTATATGGAACTGAGTAAACGCTATCTCTGAGGAATTGATTGTTTTGCTGAAGTCTCAGAATTCTGGCATCCATACTTTCATTACTCTCAAGTTCAAAGCCCTTGTCGTAGACCTGAATAATGGCTTCATTGAGATTGGTGTATTCCTCATAGATCCATTGATAGTCCCTGTAATAGCCCGTATAGGAAAAAGCTGAGCCAGGATAATTAAATGGGATACTATACAGGGCCCTTGATATGATCGCTTCGGCCCCAAGTCGTTTTCTTTCAGCCGTAAGCACTACTTCTTCCAGTTCTTCCACGGATGGTTTTAACAAGATGGTTTTTGCCTTGTCACCGGAAAAATCAGAAAATTTTATGATCTCTTCGCGGTATCCCAGGGAGGATATCTCGAGACTGTCCCCGTAGGAACTCAGCGCTACCGGCAATCTGAAACTCCCGTCTGAATTGGTAATGACACCTATAGCCCGGTTCACTATTCGCACGGTGGCGAAACTGACAGCCGTGCTGTCGCTGGCATCTAATATAACGCCATTAATAAATTCTTCCTCCTGGGCTGATACAAAGAAGGATGCCAAAAGAGATAAAAGCAGGCCTGTTCTTTTGGTCTTTTGAACAAAATCAAACATCTGTTAGATCGTATCGGGAACAACGGTAAGATAAATAAAAATGGTATACACTAATCCTAAAACCAAGCCATCGCGCCAGCCAAGACGCAAGCCTTTGGGAAAGAATACCAGTGGCAGGATCAGGAAGGATATCCCCAGCATCCAGAATATATCATTGGTCAGGAGGCTGTTGTCTATCACCGTGATCGGTGTGATCAGGGAAGTGATCCCCAGCACTGCCAACAGGTTAAAAATATTGGATCCAATGAGATTCCCCACAGAAATGGCCTTTTCTTTCTTGATCACAGCGATAATGGAGGCCGCGAGTTCAGGAATACTGGTACCCACTGAAACCACGGTAATGCCTATAATCCTGTCACTAACCCCGTAATAATCCGCCAGGTCCACCGCCCCTTTGACGAGGAGTTCGGAGCCTCCCCAGAGTGCCCCGCAGCCGAGGATCAAATAGAGTACAGACAGATACATAGGTATGGGTATGTCATCTTCGGGCAGGTCGTCTACAACAGCGGTCCGCTGATAGCGCAGCAGGTATACCAAAAACAGGAAGAGCACAATAAACATAACGCCGCCTTCATATCTGGAAAGAAATCCATCAAAATAAATGAATACAAAGAATAGTAAAGAGGCTGCCATTAACATGGGCCAGTCTGTCAAATAGAAACTTCTACGCACCTCAATACTGCTCAATAAGATAATGATGGCCAGTACCAATCCGAGGTTGGCAATATTGGAACCTACTACATTGCCCAGAGCCAGATCAGGAAAGCCGTTGAGTGCGGCATTCACACTTACTATCAATTCGGGTGCAGAAGTTGCAAAAGATACCACTGTCATCCCGATAATGATCTTGGAGATGTTCAGTCGCAGCGACAGGGCCACAGCAGATTTTAGCAGCCAGTTGCCGCCCAGGATGAGCAGGGCGAAGCCACTGATAATAAGCAAGAATTTGATCATTGTCGGGATTTCGGGCAAAGATAACCGAATAGCTGGCGAATTGACAGAATAAAGATCATGTGTTAAGCTGCCCTCCCCTATTGGGCCAAGTCATAAAATTTGTTAAATAACTATATTTTTAGTTGTATAACTATTTTTATAGTAATACATTTGGAACAACATTCATCATCAATGAACGAACTAAGGACATTTCTGATCTCATGTGCAGCGGTATGTTCCACTGTAATTCTCAGCGCACAATCTACGAATACATCGAATGCTGAGAACAGCTTATTAGTTGAGGAGCTAAAGGAATATCTGGACAAGGCCTCGCGCAAGCAATTTTCCGGTACCGTACTTATCGCCAAAAATGGCGAGCCAATACTTAGCAGGGGCATCGGTGAGGCAGACCGGGAGCACGGAATCCCCAATAGCGCAGCTACGGTTTACGATATCGGATCACTGACCAAGCAATTTACAGCCGCTGCTATTCTCAAGTTAGAAATGCAGGGTGGGCTGAAAGTCACAGATCCAGTTTCCAAATACCTGCCGGAATTTGCGGCGGCACAAAAAGACAGAACGCTTCACCAGCTACTTACTCACACTGCTGGCTTCCCCGGAGCCATAGGTAATGACTACGAGGCGATTAGTGAGGCGGAATTTATTCGAATGGCCATAGAGCGAGCAGATTGGGGCAGTGATAATCCATCTTATGAATATTCGAATGTTGGCTACAGCTTGCTAGCTATCATTCTGGAAAGAGCGTCGGGCATGGACTATGAGGCCTATTTATCCGAATACTTGTTCAAACCCGCCAGTCTCACCCAGACAGGTTATATGCTGCCTGATTGGGAAGAAGATCTGATCGCTGTGGGTTACGAGAACAAAAGTGTCTGGGGCAGGCCAAACAGCAAGAACTGGTCTGATAAAGGACCTTATCTGCACCTGAAAGGGAATGGAGGCCTGTTATCAACAGTGGAAGACCTGTACCAATGGCAGCAAGCCCTAAGTACTGACAAGATCTTGTCTAAGGAGGCCAGGGCAAAGTATTTCAAGGCCCAGGTAGCCGAAGGCCCTGAGGGGGATACTTTTTACGGATACGGTTGGGTTATCATCCCGCATGAGAAAAGAGGGACCATCATCACCCATAATGGCGGTAATGGCGTCTTTTTCGCTGATTTTTGGAATTTAACAGAAACTAACAACACGGTCATTGTGCTCTCCAATGCCAGCAATGGTTTTGCCGAAGAGCTCGCCATACGCCTGGTTCGGATGCTATAGAAAACAATAAGGAATACTACTAATGGAAAAATTAACCAGAAAAGAAGAAGAGGTAATGAAGGTTTTATGGAAGCTGGAAAAGGCTTTTGTAAAGGACATTTTAAAAGAGTTTGGCGGTTCAAAACCACATTACAATACCATGTCTACCATAGTCCGAAACCTCGAAGAAAAAGAGTATGTAGGCCATGAAGCCTTTGGGAATACGCATCGCTATTTTCCCCTGGTAAGCAAGGAAGAGTACAGAAAACGCTTTATAAACAATACCATAGCTGATTACTACGACAACAGTTATAAGAACATGGTTTCCTTTTTTGCCAGGGAGCAGAAAATAACTGTGGACGAACTTAAGGAGATCATTGAGCTGATTGAAAAAAACAAATAGATGGAGGCTATATTCACATATATTCTAAAAGCGAGCAGCATTGTTATACTTTTTTACATGGTCTATGAGCTCTTGCTAAAGCGGGAGACTTTCTTCCTGGCCAACAGGATCTTCCTGCTGACGGGGCTGGGGCTGGCACTGGTATTACCCCTGATAGTCATTGAAAGAGTGGTTGAGGTAGAAGCCTTGTCATTTAGTAGTATTGCTAATGCTAGCACTGCCAATACGGTTTCAGACCCTCAGGATGCGGCTTTGATCAGCTGGACGGCCTTACTGCTACTGCTTTTCCTTACAGGGTTCTTGCTGACGCTGGCAAGAATGATCTTTCAATTACTTTCAGTAGGCAAGCTTATTCGCAGCAACAAGGTTAGCAGGTTAAGGAGATATAAGCTCGTGGAGATGAATAAGGAA
>CAJHXL010000102.1_pt1 | contig 18973 bp, 15 predicted proteins | sample 9198601 | NCBI WGS metagenome assembly CAJHXL01 (sample SAMEA7708277, study PRJEB35096) | sediment metagenome | biome: marine neritic benthic zone biome [ENVO:01000025]; feature: sediment [ENVO:00002007]; material: shallow marine sediment [ENVO:03000034] sea grass bed [ENVO_01000059] ...
ACCTGATACTTCTTGCGCTTCAACCAGCCCAAAGCATAAGATCGCTCCAACTAGTAAAAAGCTTTTAAGTAGCGTAATCTTCATAAATAGTTAATTTTAAGTTTAGTTAATTTTAAATCCAAAGGTTAAACATATGTAAAAAAATCGTTAATGTATTCTACGATAATATATAAGCAAGTTACGAAATCGGTTTCGTGTTAATAACTTTTAGAAAATACAAGACCCATAATTCATGGTGCTATAAATTATGTAATCTCTTTTTTTGGGGTGAAATATTTGTTAAAAACAAAACAAATATAGTATTTTTTTATTCACACGATCCTAATTTATTCATTGATAATGGGGGCCAAGATAATTTTTTGTGTTAAAATGAACAATTATTTACAATTTATTTTTTTAGGTTTAATTTAACTTTTAACACCATTCTTCACTTTTGAAAAGAAAAATCACCTTAAAGCATATTGCTAAGGAATTGGATGTTTCTATTTCCACGGTATCAAAGGCTTTGAAAAATAGCGAGGAGATCAGCAGAGATACCAAGGAAAAGATCCAGGCCTTTGCGAAACTCTACAATTATAAACCCAACAATATTGCAATCAGTTTAAAGAACAAGCGGACCAAGAATATTGGGGTTATTATTCCGGATATTGTTCACCACTTCTTTACCACCGTCTTCCGTGGAATTGAGAACTACGCCAATGCAAAAGGTTACAACGTAATTGTATGTATTTCGGATGAGTCATTTGATAAGGAGGTGATCAACATGGAAATGCTGGCCAATGGCAGTATAGACGGATTCATTATGGCACTTTCTGCAGAGACCCAGTCGAAAAACGACTTCAATCACCTGAAAGAAGTAATGGAACAGGGTATACCTCTGGTACTGTTTGACCGTGTAACCGATGATATAATTTGCGACAAGGTCATTATTAATGACCAGGAAGCCGCATATAAGGCGGTAGATAAATTGATACGCAGTGGAAGAAAACGCATTGCCCTTATCACAACCGAAAACTATCTCAATGTCAGCAAGAAAAGAGCGGATGGATATTACCAGGCTATCAGCGAACACAATTTAACTGCAGATAAAAACCTGGTCCTTCAATTGCCTTACCAATTTGAAGACGAAGAAAAGAGTGCCTCATTTTTTGAGAACCAGGATTTTGATGCCATTCTTTGTGTTAATGAAATATTTGCCATCCGCGCCATTCGTCATGCCCAGAAAAAAGGTTTGAGAATTCCGGAGGATGTATCAATTATTGGATTTACAGATGGGATCTTATCTAAATTGTCGTCTCCCAGTCTCACCTCAGTGGCCCAGCACGGGATCAGGATGGGAGAGATCGCGGCCGAGATGCTGATCGATAAGGTTGAGAATGATAAAGACCCCGAAACTTACAGAACCGAGATTCTTGAAGCTACAATAATTGAAAGAGAATCTACAATTCACTAATTTCACGAACTTTAATAAACTAGATGAATAAGATTGGATTTATTTTTGATCTGGACGGTGTCATTGTAGATACTGCCAAATACCACTATCTGGCCTGGAAGAATCTTGCCGAAGAATTAGGCATCCGATTTACCGAGGAGGATAACGAAAACTTTAAAGGTGTAAGTCGCCGGCGATGTCTTGAAATTTTACTCGAGATGGGTAATATCGAGGTGCCGGACGATCAGTTTGAAGCCTGGCTTAAGGAGAAGAATGATGACTACCTGGGATATATCGCCCAAATGGACGAATCGGAGATTCTACCAGACGTGGTTAAAGTACTCGATTATCTCAGGGAGAGGAATATTCCAATGGCACTTGGTTCCGCCAGTAAAAATGCCCGGCCAATTTTGGAAAAGGTGAAGCTTATCACTTACTTTGATACGATCGTGGACGGCAATGCGGTCACCAGGGCCAAACCCGATCCTGAAGTGTTTATGATCGCAGCCGTTGACCTTAAAGTTGATCCCATGCATTGTGTGGTTTTTGAAGATGCACTTGCCGGAATAGAAGCGGCAAACCGGGCGGGGATGACAAGCGTTGGTATTGGAGATCCTAAAGTCTTGTCAGAGGCAAACTATAATTTTAACGATTTTACGGAGATCAACTCTGATATCCTGCTCGATCTATTTACTAAAGCTGATGGGAAAGCCTAAATTTAGTCTGGCGAATTCCTTGAATTTTAAACTAACGAGTTATACATTATATATAATATGAATCAGGATTACATTTTACCCGACGAATGGTCCATCATAGAAGAAGGGTTTGATAAAGAGAATGTGAAGTCTTCCGAAAGCCTGTTCAGTATGGGTAACGGCGCAATGGGCCAAAGAGCGAACTTTGAAGAAAACTACTCAGGACCCACATTTCAGGGCAGTTATATTGCAGGTGTCTATTATCCGGATAAAACCAGAGTAGGCTGGTGGAAGAACGGATATCCGGAATACTTCGCCAAAGTACTGAATGCCCCCAACTGGATCGGCATTCGTGTTTTTGTGGAGGGCGAAGAATTAGATCTGAATAGCTGTACCTCCGTTGAAAAGTTTCGCAGGGAATTGAATATGAAAGAGGGATGGTATCAGAGAAGTTTTGAAGCCACCCTGCCCAACAAGACAAAAGTACGGGTACGGTCAACCCGATTTCTGAGCCTGGCACTGGATGATCTGGGAGCGATACGCTATGAGGTTACGCCTTTGACCGGATCTGCGAAAATTGAGTTTGATCCCTACCTCGACAGCGGCATTCAAAATGAGGACAGCAATTGGGATGACCAGTTCTGGAATACGACGAATATTGTTTCCGAGGACAACCAGGCCTTTATTGAGGCCCATACGATGAAAACGAACTTCGAGACCTGTACATTCATGCAGGCCGGTCTTGCTTCTGAACCTGCTGCTCAGGTTGTGGAAGAGACCAAAGAAGACCTTTTAATTGCCCATAAATATGTTCAGGAGGTTGCCGGGGATGAAACGGCCATTCTTGAAAAATTCGGAGGTTATACAGTGTCCAGGAATCACAAGAGCTCTGAATTGATCAAGGTAGCAAAGGAAGTATTAGCGAAGGCAACTGAACTCGGCTTTGACAAGATGCTGGAAATGCAAAAGAAATCCTGGTCCGATATCTGGGATATGAGCGATATCACCATTGAGGGCGATGTAAAGGCTCAACAGGGTATCCGTTTCAATATTTTTCATCTTAACCAGACCTACCTCGGAACGGATTCAAGACTGAACATCGGTCCGAAAGGATTTACAGGTGAGAAATACGGGGGCAGTACCTACTGGGATACGGAAGCCTATTGTATACCTTTTTATATGGCGACCAAAGATCATAAGGTGGCCAGAAACCTGTTGCAGTATCGCTATAACCATCTTGAACGGGCTATCGAAAATGCCGAGAAGTTAGGCTTTAGCGGTGGGGCCGCTCTTTACCCTATGGTTACCATGAATGGGGAAGAATGCCATAATGAATGGGAGATTACTTTTGAAGAAATACACCGTAACGGAGCCATTGCCTTTGCTATTTATAATTATTTCAGGTTTACAGGAGATTACTCCTATATCCCCGAAATGGGCCTTGAAGTGCTAATCGCTATCGCCAGGTTCTGGCACCAGCGAGCCTCCTTTTCCACTGAGAAGAATCAATATGTGATCCTTGGTGTCACAGGTCCCAATGAATATGAGAATAATGTTAATAACAATTGGTACACAAATTACCTGGCACGCTGGTGTATTCAGTTTACGGCGGAGCAGCTTACCAAGGTTAAGGATGGCTATAAGGAAGATTACGACAGGATCATAGGGCATACTAAACTTACTGATTCCGAGCTTGAATCATGGCTGGAAGTGGCCAATAATATGTATTTCCCATTTTCCAGGGATCGCAATATCTATCTGCAGCAGGATGGCTTCCTGGATAAGGAACTGGTAACTGTCTCGGAACTGGATAAGTCTCAAAGACCGATCAATCAAAAATGGAGCTGGGATCGTATACTCAGATCCCCTTATATCAAACAGGCCGATACCCTCCAGGGTTTTTACCTATTCGAGGATCAGTTTTCTATTGATGAAATAGCAAGGCATTACGATTTTTACGAACCATTCACTGTTCACGAATCTTCTTTGTCTCCTTGCGTCCATTCCATATTGGCAGCTAAACTGGACAGAGTGGTGAAGGCCTACGATCTGTATCTGAGAACATCCAGGCTGGACCTTGACGACTATAATAAGGAAGTGGAAGAAGGACTTCATATCACTTCAATGGCCGGTACCTGGATGAGTATTGTTGAAGGTTTCGGAGGTATGCGCGTTGTAGAAGACAAACTGTCTTTCACACCAAGGATCCCAAAAGAGTGGGAGGCCTATTCCTTTAAGGTCAATTTTAGAAAGAGGGTGCTTAAAGTAAGAGTGACGCAGGAGGAAACCAGTTTTGAACTGGAAGGGGATCAGGAAATGTCAATTAGGGTATATGGCAAAAGAGTTATCCTCAGCCCGAAGCAGTTGGTGAGTGAAACCAATGAGTTTGCACAATAATTAATAAGTGTTTGAAGACGAGCTGCTGAAAGGATGCTAACAGATTCTTCTTTCAACTTGCTTTTCCGAATCGCTGTAATATGAGAAAGTTGGTCCGCAAGGCTGTGATTTTTCTTCTGATGGTGTCAATACAAGAAGCTTCGTCCCAGATACAAAAAATGGAACCCCCTTTTTGGTGGGCGGGCATGAAGCACCAGCAACTGGAAATTCTCTTCTATGGAGAAGATATCGCCAGTTATGAACCTTCATCGTCAGATATCGAGATCCTCGAAGTAAAAAGGACGGAAAATCCCAATTACCTATTTCTCACGGTTGATAGCGGTAATGCACAAAGCGGTTTCATTCAGATTGCGTTCAAGCAAAACAGTAACCGGACTTTCACACAGGAATTTGAGTTCAGAGAACGCCGTTCAGGTTCAGCAGAACGCAAGGGATTTGATGCTTCTGATGTCATCTACCTGATTATGCCCGATCGCTTTGCCAATGGAGACCCGTCCACGGACTCTCATCCGGAGATGACTGAAAAGGCAAACCGAACAGATCCGGGAGGCCGTCATGGCGGTGATATCCGTGGCATAATTAATCAGCTGGACTATATTCAGGGCCTTGGCGCTACTGCTATCTGGAATACGCCCATGTGCGAGGACAACGACGCACAAGGTTCCTACCACGGCTATGCACAAAGCGATGTCTATAGAATAGACCCCAGGATCGGAACTAATGAAGAGTATGCCGAACTGGCAGCCGAATTGCACAGACGGGATATGAAGCTGATCATGGATTATGTTACCAACCACTGGGGATTGGAACATTGGATGATAAAAGATCTGCCATCAGATGACTGGATCCACCAATTTGATTCTTACCAGCAGACGAATCATCGCATGACAACACAAATGGATCCCAATGCGTCTGAACGAGATCTTAAATTGTGTGTGGAGGGTTGGTTTGTGCCTTCCATGCCTGATCTGAATCAGTCTAACCCAAGTATGCTGAAATACCTGATCCAAAATGCCATCTGGTGGATTGAATATGCGAATTTGGACGGCTTAAGAGTTGATACCTACTCCTATAATAATAAGGATACCATTTCGCGGTGGACCAAAGCCATAATGGACGAATACCCAAATTTCAATATAGTGGGCGAAATATGGATGCACAACCAGGCCCAAATAGCGTACTGGCAGAAGGACAGTAAGGTTGGTGCCATTCAAAATTTCAATTCACATCTGCCTTCTGTGATGGACTTCACCCTGCACGATGCCATTATTGAGGAGTTTGCTAAAGATGATCCGGAATGGAACAAGGGCATGGTAACCGTCTATGATAATTTTGTAAATGATTTTCTCTACCCAGATATTCAAAATATTCTGGTTTTTGCAGAGAACCATGATACTCCCAGGATCAATGAGCTTTATCCGGGGCTTGAAGCGTATAAGATGATCTTATCACTGATCTCAACGGTCAGGGGCATACCACAGATCTATTACGGGTCAGAAATTGGGATGATGGGGAAGAAGTCTGAAGGCGATGGCGATATCCGACGCGATTTTCCCGGCGGATGGCCCGATGATGAAAGAAGTGCCTTCACTCCTGGGGGCCGGACAGAAGAGGAATGCCAGTACTACGACTTTACGTCCCGACTGCTCAACTGGCGCAAATCAGCTGAGGTAGTTCACAAGGGTGAAATGACACAGTATGCCCCCGAGGAAAATGTATATGTATATTTCAGGACGCTTAATGAAAGATCGGTTATGGTAGTTATTAATCCGAATAGTACAGATCGAAAACTGGCGCTTGACAGGTTCGAAGAAAACCTGAATGGTTTTACCAAAGCCAGGGAAGTGATTAATGATTGGGAATTCAAGCTGTCGGAGGACTGGATGCTAGAACCCAGAACGGCATATATTTTAGAATTAGAGAAATAGTTCTTTCGGCATGAACAGAATATCATTTGTATATATAGTCTTTTTTGTAATTACAGCGATTTCGGGTTGTAAGCCGGAAAAAAAAGAAGTGGAATCTATGGATCAGGTAACGATATCAAAGAAAAAGGAAGTCATATATCAGGTGTTTACGAGATTATTTGGCAATACGAATACTACGAACAAACCCTGGGGAACCAAGGAAGAAAATGGTGTAGGTAAGTTCTCGGATTTTAACGATAAGGCCTTAAGTGAGATACGCCAACTGGGCGTTACTTATATCTGGTATACGGGGGTACCACATCACGCGCTAATAGGCGATTACACAGCCTATGGTATTTCCAACGATGACCCTGATGTGGTTAAAGGCAGAGCCGGATCCCCATATGCCGTCAAGGACTATTACAATGTGAATCCTGATCTGGCCGATGATCCTTCTAAAAGACTGGAGGAGTTCAAGGCCTTGATAGATCGAAGTCACAAGGCAGGCCTCAAGGTGCTGATCGATATTGTTCCCAATCACGTGGCACGTAATTATGACGGGAGCTCTACTCCGGAAGGAAAGGAACCATTTGGAAAATCTGATGATAACAGCCTTGAATACAGCCGTAGCAACAACTACTATTATATTCCGGGAGAAGCATTCCAGGTACCGGACAGTCACAATGGTTACCAACCCCTGGGCGGAGAGGCCCATCCACTATCGGATGGATCGTTTGAAGAAGTGCCAGCCAAATGGACGGGAAATGGTTCCCGCCTGGCAAAGCCAGATTTCAATGACTGGTATGAAACGGTAAAAATCAATTATGGAGTCAGACCAGACGGCACGGCTGAATTCGAAATGCTGCCGGATGAATACGGAAGTAAGGATCACTCGGAGCATTTGATGTTCTGGTCAGACAAGGACATCCCTGATTCCTGGATAAAATTTAAAGATATTGCCTTATACTGGCTGAATTTAGGTGTTGATGGATTCAGGTTTGATATGGCGGAAATGGTGCCTATTGAATTCTGGAGCTATATGAATTCCAGTATTAAAGCGGCTGAACCTGAGGCCCTTCTCTTGGCGGAAGTTTATAACCCAGCCCTATACAGAGACTATATTTTTAAGGGTAAAATGGACTACCTCTATGACAAGGTAGAACTCTATGACAGCATAAAGCATATTGTTCAGGGTCACGGGTGGACCGATCATATCCCCGTTGTACAAAAAGGTCTTGCCGATATAGAGCATCCTATGCTGCATTTTCTGGAGAACCACGATGAGCAGCGAATTGCCAGTCCGGATTTTGCGGGGGACGCAAAGAAGGGAAAGCCGGCCATGGTCATATCCGCTACAATCAGTACCTCACCAACCATGATCTACTTCGGACAGGAAGTTGGTGAACCGGGTGAGGAAATTGCCGGATTCGGTTCCCCAACCAGAACCTCGATCTTTGACTATATCGGCGTACCGAATCACCAACGCTGGGTAAACGACAAAAAATTTGACGGGGGGCAGCTTTCCAATGAGGAAAAGGATTTGCGCGATTTCTACCGAAGACTGCTCAACTTTACCATCTCAAGTGAGGCTTTAATGGGAGCCTATGAGGAAATTCACTTCTACAATAAGGAAAAGACAGAGGGTTACGATCACAGAGTTCTTGCCTACGTACGTTGGAGTGAAGACGAACGAGTAATTGTAGTAAGCAATTTTGACAGCTATAAGTCCTACGATTTTGATCTTAAAGTTCCGCCCTATATCATTGAAAAATGGGGTCTGCAGGACGGAAGCTATGAGATTAAGGATGTGCTTTATGGATCTGGCAATACGCTTATGGTTGAAAACGGTGAGGGCAGGATCAAAGTTTCCTTTGGACCCCTCGAATCCTATATTTTCAGATTATAAAAAAAGCCTGTGGGTTAATTCCACAGGCCTTGTTAATTATTTGTTTTAAGAAAATCAGGTAGCTGCCTTAGGCTGGGTAGCCTTATAAACTACACCTATAACTGCGCCCATAATGCCGTAGAATATTATTTCCAGGATGGCTTCTGCCAGATAGCCTTGCAGATCCATCAGGTTCGCAGTTGCGTACCATAAAAGACCCAGGCCCACACCTGTGAATAGCCCGATCCAGGCTCCAAACCCGAATCCGTCCTTTGCCCCGTAATTTCCACCTGACCATTTACCGTAAAGTGTACTTACAACAAATGCAGCCACCAGGTTGCTAACTGCCAAAAAGAGAAAATCCGGCGGATCTTTGCTAACATCATTTAGCATGTGGCCGTCAAAGAAATCGGCTGTTGCAATTCCCCAGATCACATAACCTAAAATGAACATGACCAGGAAACCGGCTATAGTAGCCATCAAATTTTGCTTAGAAAACATAGTTTAGTTATTAAGTGGTTGATAATATCACAAATATATCAATTTATAATTATCATATCGTCAATATATGACCCATATAATGAATATAATTCAATAAATTGGTATTATGAATATCTCAAAAAGCTTGTGAAAATAGGGTTTCAGAATTGGACCGAAGTTGTATTTTTGCTTCTGCACTAATTAAAAAGAACAAACCAAATTTTATGAGCGCTAGAGATCTTAAACTCGGTATAGTTTGCCTTAGTATAATTCTTTCAAGTTGCAGCGATATGATTAGTGATACTATGGTAATAGGTCATAGAGGAGCCATGGGACATGAAACGGAGAATAGTCTTCCCTCAATTCAGAAGGCACTCGACCTTGGGGTGGATATGATAGAGATAGATGTGTTTAAGATAGCCAGTGGAGAGATCCTGGTCTTTCACGATGAACGCGTAGACCGACTTACAAATGGAGGGGGAAAAATTGAAGAATACAATATTGTTGATGCCAAGAAACTTATTCTGGATGGCAATCATCCTATCCCAATGTTGCAGGAAGTGCTCAGGCTCGTAGACAAAAAGGCAAAACTCAATATAGAATTAAAGGGAGCCAATCAGGCTGATCGGGTTAATTTCATCATTGAGACCTATGTCGAAAGAAATGGTTGGACACTGGATCAATTTCTGATCTCCAGTTTTAACTGGGATGAACTAAGATCCTTCAGGTCCTATAATCCGGATATTGCCATTGCAGTGCTTGTAGAAGGAGATCCGTTGAAAGCTATTCCCGTGGCAGAGGAACTAAATGCTGTGGCGATCAATCCCGATTATCGTCAGCTCAGTGAACAGGTTGTTGATTCCATCCACCAGGCCGGATTTAAGGTATACACCTGGACAGTAAATGCCCCTGCGGAAATCAACAGGATGAAGGATTACGGTGTGGACGGAATTATTTCAGACTATCCTGAGCGCATCAAATAATGTTCGATGTAATCATGGTTGGTGGTGGTGCAGCAGGCTTTTATGGAGCACTGCATCTTGCTTATAGTCAACCACAACTAAAGATTGCCATTCTTGAACGAGGCAGAAATGTTCTTACCAAGGTAAAAGTTTCCGGCGGCGGCCGATGTAATGTAACCAATATAATTCACGAGCCGTCCGAGCTTGTGTCTTTTTATCCGAGAGGTGCCAAAGAATTATTGGGCCCATTTTATGCGCATTCCAGCCAGGATACTGTAAGCTATTTTGAGGATCATGGCATTCTTTTAAAAACCGAAGAAGATGGCAGGATCTTTCCTGTTACGGACCTATCTGAAACCATCATCAATTTCTTCCTGAGTGAAACTGAAAGATGCGGTATTACAATAATCCGCAACACTGCGGTAACTGATCTCATACCTCCGGAGGACACAACTAATCCCGATAAATCTCTTTGGCAGGTTATTGGAAAAAATAGAACATTCAAGACTAAATATGTCTTAATGGCTACCGGAAGTAATATTAAAATATGGCATATTCTTAGCAAGCTGGGATATCTCATTATTGATCCCGTTCCTTCGCTTTTTAGTTTCAATATTAAAGACAAACGCATTGCTGGCCTCCAGGGCATCAGTACCCATGCCAGGGTTTCAATAGTAAAGCGAACTAATACCAAGGAGATTACGGTTGGGCTGAGAAGCAGGCCGAAACGAATAGAGGAGTTTGAGGCAGAAGGACCGGTTTTAATTACACATTGGGGACTTAGTGGTCCGGCTATCTTAAAACTTTCGGCTTGGGCTGCACGCGACCTTTTTGATTATAACTATCGATTCAGGATCAGGGTGAACTGGATCCCGGAATATCATGAAAATAGTGTAAATCAATTGCTGCAGGAGGTACGCTCTGTGGAATCAAAAAAAACAGTATTGCGAACCGCTGCTTTTGACCTGCCAAGGAAATTATGGCGCAAACTCATAACGGCCGCAGGAATACCTGAAGATCTTAAGTGGGCAGACCTGAGCAATAACAGGATCAAAAAATTGGCAGAATTGCTTACAGCATCTGAGTTTGTAGTAGACGGTAAAAGTACCAATAAGGAAGAGTTTGTTACTGCCGGAGGCGTGGATCTCAAACAGGTTGATTTCAGATCATTTGGCAGCAGACTGCACCCGGGCCTGTATTTTGCCGGCGAAGTTTTGAATATAGATGCTGTTACGGGAGGATTTAATTTTCAATCTGCCTGGACAGGTTCATACATAGCAGCTCAACATATAGCTTCAATTTCCCAGGAGTCCCGCCAATAGGGCAGCTATGACAGCCCCTGCAATCGGACCCATTACTGGTACCCAGCTGTAATTCCAATCACTTCCACCCTTGTCCCTGATGGGTAAAATTGCATGCATGATTCGCGGGCCCAGATCCCTTGCAGGATTGATCGCATAACCGGAAGTCCCGCCCAGTGAAATACCGATGGACCATACTACGATAGCCACGGGAAGTGCACCGAGGGAACCCAGACCTATTATGGAATTAGACTCTATTATGCTGGCATCGGTAAAATAAAGTACTGCAAAAACGAGAACAAAGGTACCGGTTGCCTCAGCCAGTAAATTCAATGCTGTGTTGGGGATGGCAGGTGCTGTGCTGAAAACAGCCAGTTTCATTTTTGTATCCGTAGTTCGGTTAAAGTGATCTCTGTAATTCAACCAAACCAAGAAGGCTGCTAACATGGCACCAATGAATTGTGCCCCTATATAGGCAGGAACCTCTCCCCAGGGGAATTCTCCAGCCACCGCCAGGCCTATACTTACCGCGGGATTGATGTGAGCACCGCTGTACGGACCTGCAACCAGGACCCCAATATATACGGCAAATGCCCAGCCGGTGGTTATTGTAAGCCATCCGCTCTGAAAGCCTTTTGTGTCTTTAAGGACTACGTTCGCATTAACCCCGCAACCGAGAAGCATTAACAAAAATGTACCGGTAATCTCTGCAATAAAAGGTGTCATATGAATTAGCTTTGTTTAGACCAGTGTTGTAGGGCATCGATAGCCTTATACCATCCCCGGATACCTTGTTCAATGGGTTCCCTATCCGAAACCGGCTGAAATCGTTTGTCAGTCTGCCAGATCTGTTTGATCTCGTCAAGATCTTGCCAGTACCCCACCGCAAGGCCGGCCAGGAATGCTGCACCCATGACAGTAGTTTCAACTACCTGTGGTCTCACGGTTTCTGTATTGAGTACATCGGCCTGGATTTGCATGAGCAAGTCGTTAACAGAAGCTCCGCCGTCAACTCGTAATTCTTTGATCGCAATACCGGAGTCTGCTTCCATGGCTTTTAAGATATCCATGGTTTGATAAGCAATAGACTCCAGGGAAGCCCGTGCAATGTGCGCGTCTGTACTTCCTCTCGTCAGACCGAAGATGGTACCTTTGGCATGCTGATCCCAATGTGGCGCGCCGAGTCCGGCGAATGCGGGGACGAAGTATACACCTTCTGAATTATCCACAGACTTGGCAAGATTTTCTACATCAGAAGAATTTCTGATGATCTTAAGACTATCCCGCAACCACTGTACCACAGCTCCTGCAATGAAAATACTTCCTTCCAGCACATAGGTTGTTTTCCCATTTATCTGCCAGCCGATGGAGGTGAGTAAGTTGTTCTTCGAAACAATTGGTTCCTCCCCGATGTTCATCAACATAAAACATCCTGTGCCGTATGTGTTTTTAACCATTCCCTCCTGGGTGCACATTTGACCAAAAAGGGCGGCCTGCTGATCACCGGCAATACCTGCTATCGGTATCCTGGATGCAAAAAGACCGTCTTTTGTATGCCCGTATACCTCGCTGGAGGCTTTCACGTCCGGTAACATGGTTTTAGGGATCCCGAAAAGGTCAAGCAACTCCTGGTCCCAGTCGAGTGTATTGATATTGAAGAACAATGTCCTGCAGGCATTGGTCACATCAGTAATGTGTAATGACCCTCCGCTTAACTTCCAGATTAACCAGCTGTCTATGGTTCCCATTATCAAATCACCTGCCTCCGCTTTTTCCCTGGCTCCTTCAACATTATCGAGTATCCATTTTACTTTGGTCCCGGAGAAATAAGCATCGATCACCAGGCCCGTTTTTTCCCTGATCATGGGGCTCCTTCCCTCGGCTTTGAGCTGGTCGCAATAATCAGCCGTTCTTTTATCCTGCCATACAATGGCATTATAAACAGGAATGCCTGTATGCCTGTCCCAGACCACTACGGTCTCTCTTTGGTTGGTAATACCAATTGAGGCGATCTGTTTGGCTTCCATACCTTTTTTGGAAACGGCTTCAGCCGCCATACCCACCTGGGTAGACCATATCTCAAGGGCATCGTGTTCTACCCAACCAGGTTGAGGAAAAAATTGAGTAAACTCCTTTTGTGCAGTTGAGATTATTGACCCGGCTTTGTCGAATATCAGGGCACGGCAACTTGTTGTCCCCTGGTCCAGGGCTAGAATATACTGGTCCATATAGTGAGCTTAGAAAATAAAGTCGATTCGATGCTAGAAGGATAAATGTAAATCAATTATTTCAGACTTCATAATTGCTATTTTATATTGATTAGGTTTATCATAACTTAGTTTAAAAGAGGAAATATGTATACCTATCTCGCCCTGCTTCGGGGGATTAATGTAAGTGGTCAGAAAAAGATCAAAATGGCGGAATTAAAACAGCACTTCAGCCATTTGGGGTTTGAAAATGTGCAAACTTATATTCAGAGCGGTAACCTGGTTTTCAGGCATCCCGAACCCGATCACGGCAGGGTAGAGGAGATTATAAGCGCGGAGGTTGAGAAGACTTTTGGATTTGAAATCGGAGTATGGGTACGCAGACATTCCGCCTATTTGAGCATAGTTACAAAGAACCCTTACAATTCTTTACCGGATGAGGAAAAGTCCGGGCTCTATTTTGTATTTCTGAATCAGATCCCTTCCCCTGAACGTATCACCAAATTGGAATTGGAAAATTTCGCAAATGAAACTTTTAGAATAACAGAGGAATGTATCTATTTATATTGCCATGCAGGCTATGGAAAGGCTAAATGCAATAATAACTTTTTTGAAGGGCGATTGAAGGTGCAGGCCACCACAAGGAATTTAAGGACGGTAGAGACGCTCTTAAAAATGTCTGATGAATTAGAGAAACAAAACTAATTCATTTCCCATATCTTGTAATTGAGAAATGTGGCAAAACTCACCCAAAGAAAATAAGGCACCAGGAGGTAGGCCGCATTAAGGCTAACAACCCTGAAAGACCTGATAGTCAGAAGAATTAGGGCCAGCAAAATAAGAATTACCAGAAGCGCCCAAAATGGTTCGTTGAAACCGAAGAAGGTAATGCTCCACAAGGCATTGACAATTAATTGGAAACTAAAGTGATAAAGGGCTGTTTTTACCCATCTGTGATAGATCCCTTTAGACCAGACAATTCCGGCCGCTATTCCCATCATAATATATAGCAATGTCCACACAGGCCCGAATAGCCAGTTTGGTGGTGTAAAAGACGGTTTATTGAGCGATTCGTACCAGACATTCACAGAACTCTGGGTAGCAAAACCTGAAAGAAACCCTATCAACAGACAAAGTACTACCGAAACAGCGATATAGGGTATTTTTTTTCTCAAGATACGAGGGTGAATCTGAATTAAATTTACAATTTATTTTAATTCCCGATTATCGGGTTTAGGCGTATCGACTATATTTGCTCAAACTGAGAATGAATGGAGGAATCTCATTTTGTCCTTCCGGATGCCACTCCACTTGATAATGCAGGAAAGATCGGATGGCAGGCACCAAGTAATATAGCCCTTATTAAGTATTGGGGTAAGAAAAAGAACCAGATACCTGCCAATCCTTCCCTGAGTTTTACGCTGAGTTCCAGTCTCACCACTACAGTTTTAGAATATACGCCGCTATCACAGGCGTCACCACAGTATTCTTACGACTTTCTGTTTGAAGGTAAAGAGAATAAGGATTTTAGGCCTAAGATCGATAACTTCCTCAAACGTATAGATCCGTATCTGCCCTTTTTAAAGAACTATCATTTTAAAATAGAGAGCTCCAATTCCTTTCCCCACAGTAGTGGGATAGCTTCTTCGGCAAGTGCTTTTGCCGCCCTTGCACTGTGCTTTATGGAACTGGAAAAGAAAATGAATCCGGAGATGGATGAGTCGTTTTTTTATCGCAAAGCTTCATTCATTGCCCGGTTGGGATCCGGAAGTGCCTGCCGCAGCCTGCGCGGGCCAATAATGATGTGGGGTAAACACAGGGATTATGACGTCAGTAACGATCTCTTTGCTGTGGAGTATCCATATGAGATAAACCCTGTCTTCAAAGATTTCCAGGATGCCATTCTGTTGGTTCACAAGGGTGAGAAATCGGTTAGTAGTACAACAGGACACGGACTTATGGTAGGTCATCGCTATGCAGGAAGTCGTTTTGACCAGGCTAATTCCAATCTATCGGATATTAAGAATGTCCTGAAAGAAGGAGATCTTGACAGATTTGTAGAAATAGTGGAAAGTGAAGCCCTGAGCTTACATGCCATGATGATGACCAGTGTTCCGTATTTCCTGCTGATGAAGCCCAATACGCTGGAAATCATTGAGAGGATCTGGCGCTATCGCAGAGATACGGGATCGCATCTCTGCTTTACACTGGATGCCGGGGCCAATGTACATCTATTATTTCCCAAAGAAGAGACAAACAGGATCTACAGTTTTATTGATAATGAATTATTGCAGTTCTGTGAAGGCGGGTCCGTTCTAAGAGATCAGGTGGGATCCGGGGCAAGAGCGCTACACTAATGGTTTTGGAAGATGTTAAGAATAAGCCAATGCCTAAATAGGCAAAAATTTAATTTTTGTACTTTTGACCAACTTTAAGACAGAAATGAAAGGACCACTTTTCTACTCTAAGATTTTATTATTCGGTGAATACGGGATAATAAAGGACTCTAAAGGTCTTTCAATCCCATATAATTTCTTTAAAGGAGGGCTCAAGACCGATGATAATGACAGCTCTGAAGCGATAGGCTCCAACCAAAAACTCAGAGAGTTCTACGAGTACCTGGAAAAGCTTCATCGGGAAGAACCGGAACTCGTTTCCTTTGACCTGGATCGGTTGAGAAATGATATCGACAACGGTATGTATTTCGACAGTTCCATACCTCAGGGTTACGGTATTGGAAGTAGCGGTGCTTTGGTTGCAGCTATTTATAACAACTATGCCAATGACCGAATTACTGTTTTGGAGAATCTTACCAGGGAAAAGCTATTGAAGCTTAAGAATATCTTTGGCAGAATGGAGTCGCATTTTCACGGCAAATCTTCCGGACTTGATCCACTTAACAGCTATCTGAGTCTGCCTATACTTATCAACTCCAGGGATAATATTGAATCTACCAGCATTCCGTCTCAGAACAAGGAGGGTAAAGGTGCTGTTTTCCTTCTGGATAGCGGAACCACCGGTGAAACAGCCCCTATGGTTCAGATCTTTATGGAGAAGATGAAACAGGAAGGATTCAGAAAAGTGATCCGCGATCAGTTCATCAAACACACAGATGCCTGTGTGGAAGATTTTGTCAGCGGCAATTTTAAGTCTCTTTTTGGACACCTCAAACAATTATCCCATGTGGTGCTCGATCATTTTAAACCAATGATCCCCAAGGAGTTTCACAAGCTGTGGAAATTGGGAATCGATACGAATGACTACTATCTGAAACTATGCGGATCCGGAGGTGGTGGTTATATTCTGGGCTTTACACAGGATCTGGAACAAGCCAAAAAAACCTTGAAGGGGCATCATTTGGAGGTAGTATACACCTTTTAAACGAAGCCGATAATGCTCAGCAGAAAACATAAACTGCTGCTCTTAAAATGCCTGAGCCTGTTTTCTATTATTCGTGGCTATAATATTCTTGTTATTGCCCTGGCCCAGTACCTGGCATCTATCTATATACTGTCTCCCGATCTGCCTTTGCGGGCTGTGATCCTGGATTTGAAATTATTTGTCCTTGTACTGGCTTCATCGCTGGTAATTGCCGCTGGTTATATTATCAATAGTTTTTACGATTCTGAGAAGGACCTGATCAATAAGCCCCGGAAGAGTATGCTCGACAGGCTGGTTAGTCAGCGAACCAAACTCAGTACCTATTTCATACTCAACTTCCTGTCCGTTTTTCTGGCAAGCTATGTTTCTTTCAGGGCAGTTTTGTTTTTTTCAGCTTATATTTTTGGGATCTGGCTGTATTCCCATAAGCTTAAAAGAGTTCCTTTTATTGGCAATGTGGTTTCTGCTGTACTGGCCATTACACCATTTTTCGCCGTATTTGTGTACTATAAGAATTTTGAGCCCGGCATCTTTGTACATGCCATCTATTTATTCTTGCTGATACTGGTTCGTGAAATGATCAAGGACATGGAAAATATTGCGGGAGATATGGCTCAAGGTTACAGGACTATCCCCTTGCTGTACGGAACAACGGTTTCCAACACTCTTATAAGCGTATTGATCCTGTTAACGCTCTTACCAGCCTTATTACTGATCAATTATTTTGACGTGGGCTTTATGTATGTCTACTTTATAGGCAGCATAGCCTTATTGATAGTATTCCTGTTCCTGCTTTGGAAGTCGAGCTCAAAGAAACACTATGTATGGCTGCACAACATTCTCAAATTCATAATCGTTTCGGGCGTATTTAGTATTTTGCTCATCGACGTTGACCTGGTGCTAAACAGAATCCCTATATGAAGAATGTTCTAAAAGTTGCCCTGGCCCAATATGCCCCTGTTTGGCTTAACAAGGACCGGACCATTGAAAAGATCCATCAGATCATCCGGGAAGCTGGCAGGGAAAAAGCCGAGCTATTGATCTTTGGGGAAGCCTTTTTACCCGGATATCCCTTTTGGCTTGCCTACACAGAGGGTGCTGCCTGGGATCTTAAGATCAATAAAGAGCTTCACGCACATTATTCGAGGAATGCAATTTGCATAGAAAAAGGGGATCTGGAGTCTATTGCAAACCTGGCCAGGGAACACAAGCTGGCCATATACCTGGGCATCATTGAGAGACCGTTGGACAGGGGCGGCCATAGCCTGTATTGCTCTCTGGTCTATATTGATGAAAACGGACAGATCAAATCGGTGCACCGAAAGCTACAACCCACATATGACGAACGTCTTACCTGGGCTCCGGGTGATGGCCATGGTTTACAAGTTCACCCGCTGAAACAATTTACATTGGGAGGATTGAATTGTTGGGAGAACTGGATGCCACTGGTCAGATCATCACTATATGCGCAAGGCGAGGATCTTCATGTAGCCGTCTGGCCGGGTAGTGACCACAACACCAGGGATATCACCCGCTTTATTGCCCGTGAGGCCAGGAGTTTTGTTATTTCGGTCTCCTCACTCATGCGTCATTCCGACTTTCCAAAAGATACTCCGCACCTGGATCATATTCTTAATAAAGCACCAGAGCTGTTGGCTAATGGTGGATCCTGCATTGCAGGCCCGGATGGGGAGTGGTTACTGCCCCCTGTACTGGAGAGCGAAGGCCTGATATTTGAAACCCTGGATTTTAACCGCGTATATGAAGAGCGTCAGAATTTTGATCCTGTTGGTCATTATTCACGGCCTGATGTTACCAGATTGGTTTTAAATCTGGATAGGCAATCAACTCTTGAGAAAGAAAATTAATGTTTAAGGGAATTAACTGTAATTCAGTGCTATATTAAACGTATGAGAAAGAAAAAAAATCAGGATAGTCGGAAGAGATCGTTTTCTCCAAAGAAATTTGAGTCCGGGCCTCGTTTCAATAAGGGAAAGAAGAGAGAACAAGCTAAAAGCCCGCAAGGCGATAATTTCAAGGAGGATGATATTCGATTGAATAAATACCTCGCAAATTCCGGTATCTGTTCACGGCGTGAGGCCGATACATTTATTGCTGCCGGAAATGTGACCGTCAATGGAAAGGTGGTGACCGAAATGGGTCATAAGGTGAGTGCGACTGATGAGGTGCGATTTGACGGACGTATCATAAGTCCGGAAAAAAAGGAGTATCTCCTGTTGAACAAACCCAAGAATTTCATTACTACGACAAGAGATGAAAGGGGCAGGAGAACGGTAATGGAGCTTATTTCAAGTGCTTCCAAAGC
>CAJHXL010000109.1_pt1 | contig 18846 bp, 21 predicted proteins | sample 9198601 | NCBI WGS metagenome assembly CAJHXL01 (sample SAMEA7708277, study PRJEB35096) | sediment metagenome | biome: marine neritic benthic zone biome [ENVO:01000025]; feature: sediment [ENVO:00002007]; material: shallow marine sediment [ENVO:03000034] sea grass bed [ENVO_01000059] ...
ACCGTCGCTCAGTGTGCTCGGCGCCGAGCACGTAGGGCTTCCAGAGATCAAGCGGCTGAAACTCCAGCGCGGTTCGTGCCGCCAGGCGGATATGACGATCCGAGTGGGCCAAACCAGCGAAGATCGCGCGCATCGCCTCGGGATTGCTGGCCGCGCTATCTCGCCGATGGTAGCGCTCAAGATCGCGGCGCAAGGCCCGTAATTCAGCACCTTGGGCATCGTGACCACTCACCGCGTCGGTCGATTCTGGACCGACGTAGGTCACGCGATAGAGTGCCGACTGAGTTCCGCGTCCGCCGACCGTGAAGTAGCGCGCGCCGTCGTGCCCGACCACAGCGTCGGTCAATGGCAGCGCCCCACGCGAAACGAATTCCTCCTTCTCGCCGACGTAGCTGGCTCCCTGCGGCTGCAAATGGACGGCGTAGATCGTGCCGAAGGTCCAATCCAGCAAGTAGATCGCCCGCTGGTATTTGGCGGGAAACCTGGTGCCCCTGCCAAACTCGACCCCCACCGGGGAACCGGGTCCGATGTCGACGACCTGCGGCAGACTGTCAATGTAATAGGTGGGCCACTTGCCGGTGCCGCTGCGCCAACCGAAATCGCTGCCGCTGGTGGCGTGGACCAGCCGAGTGGGGCGGTACCAGGGCATCCCCATGTCCCACTCCATGTCGGCGTCGTAAGCGAAGATCTCACCGTCGGCGTTGAAATCAAAGTCGTACGCGTTGCGATAGCCGACGCTGACGACTTCCCACCTCTCGGCGTCCGGGTCTGTCCTGGCAATCCATCCTCCCGGCGCCAAACGGCCCCGGGCATGGCCGCGGGCGTCCCACTGACGTGGAAGCAGAAGATCCTCCGCCCAGTTCGACGGCACGCCGCTGGGCTCCAAACCCTCCGGTGGATCGGTGTGGTTGACGGCGATCACATACAGCGACATGCCATCGGGCGACAGACGAACCCCGTGCGGCCCGTGTTCGCCGCCACCGCGAAAGCGTCGCAGTTTCTGCAGCTCGTCGTACTGATCGTCGCCATTGGTGTCTCGTGCCCGATAAAGACCACTTCCCGGGCCGCCGTTCACCGAAAAATAGAGGCTGTCAAAGGCAGACAGCATGCCCTGTGCCGACGTGATATCGAGATCGAGCCGCTCGACGCGCGTCGGCTCGGCCGAGCCAATCGGCGAGGGCGTGATGCGATAGATGCCCGTCTTTCCCTGGGTCGGAAATTCAATTGGCAACCTAACCTGGCACTCAGCATCAACAGGAATATTGACTTTCTATTTCAGCGGGATGGTATGCTGGAAAACCTGGGCAATACCAATATTGCTTATTCACCCGGGGTTATAGTCGGAAGCATATTGTCTTACATGCCGACGGAGGAATTGCAAATATCACTGCTGACCAAGTATGTTGGTGAACAGTATATGGGAAATATTGATTCTGAAGTGTCCAAACTTGATGATTATTCACAGACCGATCTCAATGTGCAATACGCCATAAACACCAATGGATTTATGAAGCGGATTATCATATCCGGCCTGGTAAATAATCTGTTTGATGCTGAATTCGTTTCGAACGGATACTTCTTTACCTTCGATGATGATTTTAGCAATCCGGGAACAGTCACCACCATTGAGGGTGCCGGATTCTATCCACAGGCAGGGATCAACTTTTTACTTGGGGCAACATTTGAGTTTTAAAGGCTTATTCCTAATTTGTGAGAGATATTGGATCAAGACAGCAATTATTGACTTATGCCGGATCACTATATTTTAAAAGACGCTGAATTCCTCGAAGCCTTGGAAAACGGTGACCTGGCCCCCGGGCTATTCAGTCATGAGGCTCATCTCAGATGGGGCTGGCTCCTGTTGGAGGAACACGGTCCGGAAGATGCTGCTGCCATAGCCTGCACACAACTGGAAAATTACACGCTGAAGCTGGGAATTCCGCAAAAATTCAATAAAACGGTTACTGTTGCAGCGATTAAGGCCATACATCACTTCAGGAAAAAATCACAAAAATTTGATTTCAAAGACTTTATGATCCGGTTTCCAAGACTGAAGTCTTCATTTAGAGAGCTGATGGGCTTTCACTACAGCCTGGATATTTTTAATGATAGCAAAGCAAGAAAGGAGTATCTGGAACCAGACCTTTTTCCCTTTGATTAGTTGGAAATAATCACAGAATTACCAGATTTCACTGCGCGATAGGGCAACATATCGTAGTATCTTTCACCGTCATCCGGCCGGTTGAGCTGTTGACCTGTAAGCAGGTTATATTCAAAATCCTCACATGAGCAGGTTGCTATCTGTCCCGTAGATTCCATGGTAGAACAGGAATTGGGCGCATGGTTTGGGCAGCTTGCTTCCCAGGCCAGGAAAATATCTTCAATTCCCGCCCTGATGACAAAAACACCACGTACACCTACACCTGCATTACCCACATATACGGAACTGCCTATATTGGTTAGGGGACTATAGAGCGGCAGGTTGAGATTTAATTCAAAGTTAAAACCCACGTCCGGAAGGAAGGGGTTTGGTCGGTTCTCATCATTAGAACACGCAATAAAAACCAGGCATATCAAAAGGATTCGCAATGGTTTAAAATGGGCCATAAGAAGGAATTATTCGACAAAATTGAGCAAAAAATATGTATATTTGCGTTAAATCCTCTTTAAAAAAGGGGATTTTGCTATTAGTACTACTCCACAAGAACGCTTCTCTTACCTATTTTATTTATATCAAAAGAGTTACGATGCTTGAAGCGTTCTTAAAGGGAATGACCAGGTCTAATTAAAGAATAAACAGGAGCTTGCTTCCGGCTCCCACAAATTATGAAGCTATGAGTAATGTATCGTATTACACTGAAGAGGGATTACAAAAGTTGAAAGATGAACTCAATCAATTGAGAGATGTTGAACGTCCAAGGGCGTCTCAGGCTATTGCCGACGCCAGGGATAAGGGAGATCTTTCGGAGAATGCCGAATACGATGCAGCTAAGGAAGCCCAGGGGCTTCTGGAGCTTAAGATCTCCAAATTGGAGGAAGTACTGGCTAATGCCCGACTCATTGATGAGTCTCAATTGGATACATCGAAGGTTCTGGTGCTCTCAACAGTGAAATTGAAGAACCAACAGAACGGAATGGAAATGACCTATACACTGGTTTCGGAAAGCGAGGCCGATCTCAAAAGTGGTAAGATCTCGGTTACATCACCTATTGGGAAAGGACTTCTGGGTAAAGCTGTTGGAGATGTGGCAGAAATTGAGGTGCCCAACGGCACTCTAAAATTTGATGTCCTGGAAATTAAAAGAGACTGATTCAATTCATTGGAGCTATAAAATCCCAACCTAATCATGGCAAGTATTTTTACAAGGATAATTAATGGAGAAATCCCCTGCTACAAAATAGCTGAAGACGAACATTACTTCGCTTTTCTGGATATAAACCCGAATTCAAAAGGTCACACCCTATGCGTACCTAAAAAAGAGGTAGACAAGATCTTTGACCTGGACCAGGAAACCTACCTGGGATTAATGGAGTTTTCGCGCAAAATTGCTATGGCCATTGAAGCATCCGTGCCCTGTGAACGTGTGGGACTCACCGTAATTGGTTTGGAGGTGCCTCATGTTCATGTTCACCTGATACCTTTGCATACCATGGCAAATGCCACCTTTCAACATAAGGAATCCTTGTCTCAGGAAGAATTTGAAGGAATAGCCGCTGCTATACGCGCTAAACTTGGATAAGCCCACTGGAATACAAATAGGAGAGCAATCCTGCAACCAATATTATACCGAATACCAGCCCATAGAATAGGCGAGAGAAGCGTATGCCGGAAGTTTCTGGTATAACCGTTTTTTGATAGTATTCAAAAGACCTTTCTATATCCTCTGTCCATTGAACAGGATAGATAAGTGATTCACATTTCTTGCATTGGATCTTATGACTTACTTCGGAAGTGGTCCTGTGATAGAATTTGTTATAGGAATGTCGTTGGAGAAATTTCAGCATTAATCCCTGGTTATAACATTCGGGACAATTATTACTTATCTCCGCTTCTTTTATTATTTCTAATATACTCTTTGCCATAATTAAGTATTCACCTTCAGGGAAATCTGCATAATCGTACCCTCCTTACTTGATGAGAGAACTTTAATTTTTCCCTTGTGGTATTCTTCTACAATTCTCTTTACGAGAGATAGTCCCAGACCCCAACCTCTCTTCTTTGAGGTGAATCCCGGGTTAAAAATGAGGTTAAAATCACCTTTGGGGATGCCAGCCCCGGTATCCGATACCATCACGTTAACGTACTTTCCATCGGGTACAATTTCAATGGCGATATTTCCTTTGCCTCTCATGGCATCGATGCCATTTTTTACAAGATTCTCAATGGTCCAGTTATAGAGCGACCTGTTGAGCATCACCGGAAGGTTTGCCGTTTTGGTGTGGAATGAAAAATGGATCAGCTTGGAGCTTCTCAGTTTAAGATATTCGTATGCATTTCGTGTTTCTTGAACTATATCCAGAGGTTCCAGTATAGGTAGGGAACCAATCTTTGAAAATCGATCTGTAATAGTTTGTAATCTGACAATGTCTTTATCTATTTCGCGTGTGATGTCAGGATTGATCTCTTCCGTTTTCAGCAATTCGTTCCAACCCAGCAGAGAAGTGAGCGGGGTGCCAATCTGATGTGCTGTCTCCTTGGCCATTCCTGCCCAAAGCTTATTTTGCTCAGAGGCCTTATTGGTTTTAAAGAAAAAGAATATCACAGCGGCAAATAAAAAGATGATCAGTAAAAGTGCGATGGGATAGTATTTTAGTTTATTGAGCACCTCCGAATTTCCGTAATACAAGGTGGCCAGATGTTCGCCCCGGTCTTCCATGATGATAGGCTTGTTCTCGTTCCTGAATTGTTTCATCTTCCTGTTCAGGTAGAGAGTATCTGCAGCCAGCTCTTGTGGAATGTTATTCGTTTTGACAGATCCGTCCCTGTTAACAAGGATCATAGGAGTAGAGGTGTTATTCTGAAACACCTTTAAAGGAAGATTACCGGGATCCGCATCGGCCGGTAGTGAAAGGAACTCGGTTTGGGCCGTTGCCCAGATCTCCATTTTATAGCGCTCCTCTTCCTTGAATTTCTTAAAAAAACTGTTAGTATTCCACAATATAAGGCTGACAATAACGAAGGATGCTATCAGCAAAACAATGTTAGAAGTTTTCTTTTTTGGATTGAAATTCATCCTGATTTTGCTTGCTCTCAAATATAACTTAATTTGAGCTATTTTGTTGTATATAACCCCTCATGCGGTGTGGTAGTTGAACTGTATTTACGTAACTTTACACCCCTATGAAAAACCTCCTTTCCGTCATACCGGATGAACTTTCAACGGCCAGGTTACACGCATATCTGTTGGGCTCAGTTGGCCCCAGACCCATTGCATTTGCAAGTACCATAGACAAGGAAGGCAGACCCAATTTGTCTCCCTTCAGTTTTTTTAATGTTTTCAGTGCAAACCCACCAATAATGATTTTCTCACCCGCCAGACGAGTGCGAAACAATACGATCAAACATACACTTGAGAATGTGCTTGAGACTCCTGAAGTAGTTATAAATATTGTCAATTATGAAATCGTTCAGCAGATGTCTCTTTCGAGCACTGAATACGCAAAAGGCGAGAACGAATTCAAAAAATCCGGCCTTAGCATGCTAAAATCGGACCTGGTGGCCCCATACCGGGTTGCAGAATCCCCTGTGCAATTCGAATGTAAGGTCGTCAAAGTTGAGCATCTGGGAGATGAAGGTGGTGCGGGCAACTTAATTTTTTCGGAAGTCCTTAAAATCCATATTGATGAGGACATCCTGGATAAGGATGGTAAGATAGACCAGTTCAAAATTGACCAGGTTGCCAGAATGGGAGGCAACTGGTATACGCGGGCCAATTCGGGGATGTTTGAAGTGCCTAAACCCCTGTCTGTGCTTGGGATAGGCGTGGATCAGATACCGGATTCAATTAGGTTCAGCAAGGTCTTGACAGGAAACGATCTCGGCATGCTGGGAAATATTGAAAAGATACCTGCAGAAGATGAAATAAAGAAATTTGTTGAAGAACATATGGAGGTACGCAGCATACTCAGTGCGGCAGACACGGATCTTGTACACAGGAAAGCCCAGGAATTTCTTAGAAATGATGATGTTGAGTCGGCCTGGAAGGTACTGCTCTCCATCAATACTGCATCCCAATAGCTTATGAAAAGAATTCATCTCTTTGAATTCGAAGACCAGGAATGGTTTCCTGCTTCTCTTAGAGGCTATATGACGAACCTGCTATCAGTACTTCACCGGATGGTTGGTACCAAAGAAGTAATTACCGGTCTTTTAAGACCCCTTATTCGGGAAAGGCAAATTCACAGAATTGTAGACCTCGGTTCGGGTTCGGGGGGAATCATGCCCGGGGTTTATGAACAGCTGAAAGAAGAGCACGAAATTGAGGAATTAGAACTGATCCTGACCGATCTTTACCCCAATAAGGAAGGATTTGCTAAATGGAATGGCGTAGACGGGGTGTCTTATAATTCAGAATCTGTAGATGCTACCAACTGGAATGATGTTCCGGAAGGTCTCAAGACAATGATCAACTGTTTTCATCACATGGACCCCAGGAAAGCAAGAAGAATACTGGAAGAGGCCTCTTCAAAAAGGGAGCCATTATTCATTTATGAAATGGGGGAAAACAAAATCCCGCTGTTTCTCTGGTGGATCCTTCTGCCGCTCTCACTGCTTATACTGATCATAATGACCTTATTCATGACACCAATGGTACGTCCTCTGAGCTGGAAACAGCTTTTGTTTACTTATATTATTCCGATCGTACCTATATGTTATGCATGGGACGGCCAGGTTTCCATTGTCCGTATGTATACCATGGATGATCTGGATCAATTGCTTGATGGATTGGCAATACATGGCTATGAGTGGAAGAAGAGCAGGGCGTATAAAAAAAATAAAAAACAACTGGGCACCTTCCTGATGGGAATACCCGAAAATAATTGATATATTAACAACAATAAATAACACTTAAGAATGGAAATTCAGGGCACAATAAAATTGATTGATGAGACGAAGACCTATGGGAATAATGGCTTTCGCAAGCGCGAATTGGTTCTGACAACTGAAGAACAATATCCCCAGCACCTGATGATAGAATTTGTTCAGGATAAAACGGATTTACTAAACAACTTTAGCCAGGGACAAAAAGTTAAGATCAGTATCAACCTGCGTGGTCGAGAATGGACTAATCCCCAGGGTGAAACAAAATATTTCAATTCTATCCAGGGATGGCGAATAGAAACACTGGAGCAGGAAGAAGCTTCCGGAATGCCTCCAACGCCACCTATGGAGGCGTTTGAACCGGCTGACGATCTGAGTGAAGAAGAATACGACGACCTTCCTTTCTAAAAGTCCGGCTGAAGGGCTGATGGGGAAGAATGATTGTTCTCCGCACTAAATTCTACATATAAGTCTTTGAAACTAACCAGGGCAATAGAAACTTTATTCCGGAGATTTCTCCCGTCTCCTTTTACTATTGCCATTTTGCTTACACTACTAACCATCGTGTTAGCGGCTGTCTTCGCCCGGTTCCCTGAAGGCGAAAACAGATTTGTTAGCATACTGTCCTATTGGGAATCCGGGGTATGGAATACCGGCCTGCTTGTCTTTGCCTATCAGATGATGCTCATATTGGTGCTAGGCCACGTTCTTGTGCTCAGCAAACCTGTTGCGGCAATCATTTCCCGGATAACAGGCCTTGTAAAGAACACGGCTAATGCCGCTTTCTTAGTAGCCTCGACTACTATGCTGGTTTCTTTCTTCAATTGGGGGCTGGGGTTGATCTTCGGGGCTCTCCTCGCCAGAAAAGTGGCCGAGTTTGCACAGCAGAAGGAGATCCCGCTCAACTACCCACTCATTGGAGCAGCTGGTTATACCGGACTGATGGTCTGGCATGGCGGAATTAGCGGATCGGCACCTATAAAGGTTTCTGAAGCCGGACATCTCAGAGACCTGATGAAGGATATCAGTAGTCCGGATATCGTTGCACAATTGCCCGATTATATTCCCAGTTCTGCTACTGTTTTCAGCAGTTGGAACCTTTTGATCTTTATAACGGTGGTTATTGTTATTTCGATACTGGCTTACCGGATAGGTAAGAAATTGCCTCCCACACCTTTGAATCTAAGCACCTTTAAATTCAGGGATCATGAGGATGAGGTTCCAAGAGGAGCCGAAAAACTTGACAGATCCCGGTGGTTGTCCTTGTTTTTTGGGATTTTGATACTTCTGGCATTTGTGCTTCAATACACACCAATGCTCAAGACACTGAATATTACCCCCAACATGCTGAATTTCTTTATGCTGGGTCTGGCACTCATTCTTCACGGAAATTTCAGGAATTTCCTGCTCGCTGTGGAGGAGGCAATTGGTGACACATCGGGTATTCTGATTCAATTTCCCCTGTACTTCGGTATTATGGGAATAATGGGAAACAGCGGTATGATAGGTAGTATTTCTGACTTCTTTGTATCCATTTCCAATGCTACCACCCTACCTATTTTTACATTTTTTAGCGGAGGATTGGTCAATATTTTTGTTCCAAGTGGCGGGGGTCAATGGGCTGTTCAGGGACCACTGGTGCTGGAGTCTGCCTTACAATTGAACGTGCCCTTGCCCAAGGCTGTTATGGCCCTGGCCTATGGGGATCAGATCACTAATATGCTACAACCTTTCTGGGCATTGCCACTACTGGGTATCACCAAACTAAAAGCCAGGGAGATTTTGCCATATACACTGATCTTCATGTTTGTCGGTACGGCTATCTATGTTATTGGATTATTGATAATATAGACCTGTTTCGTAATTTTACAGGAATTACAAATAGTATGAAGCGGCAAAAGGATTCCATTACTTTCCTTGATGAAAAACTCGTGTTCCCTCCTCTGGAAAGAGCCAGCTCAGAAGGCTTACTGGCCGTGGGCGGTGATCTGAGCACGGAACGATTGATGCTTGCCTATTCCAATGGGATCTTTCCCTGGTTTAATGAAGATTCGCTTATACTTTGGTGGTCCCCGGATCCGAGGATGGTGCTATTTCCAAGTAAAATTAGGATCTCCAGGAGCATGAAAAAAATATTGGCATCGAATAAGTTTCGAATTACCAAAAACAAAGAATTCGGGAAGGTGATAGAAATCTGTGCGACAATTGCGCGCAAAGATCAGGAAGGCACCTGGATTACACCTTCCATGCAAAAGGCCTATATAAAACTACACGAAATGGGCTATGCAACTTCCTATGAAGTCTGGAACCGGGATACCTTGGTTGGCGGGCTTTACGGAGTAGATCTGGGTCATGTCTTTTGTGGTGAAAGCATGTTCAGCCTGGAGAGCAATGCATCCAAGTTTGCGATGATCAAAATTGCCGAAGAATTGGAAGCCAAGAACTATAAACTGATCGATTGCCAGTTGAAAACAGATCATTTGATCAGTATGGGTGCTGAGGAGATCTCACGGCATCGGTATATGGAGATCCTAAAGTCTTAAGTTTAGCAGGGTTTCCAGGAGGAAAATATGATCGGATTGATGTGTATAGTCATTTAATCTGTAGTCCAGAACAAATTGCAGATTTGTTTTTTGACTTAACCGCCAGCCAATGCCTCCACGGAATCTGATTTCATAGAGCGATCTTCTTGTTTTACCTACGCTCAAAAGGTTTTCCACTGCCCATAACATATAAGATTCGCCCACGTCCAGCTTATCTCCTTCCAGGGGGAAATCTGCCGTGAATCTGTACCTGAAGCGATGAACAGTGGGCAACGAACTCAATCTTTGTTCAACTCTTACCCGATTGCTGTAGCGCACTACCCGAGGGGTAAACCGAAGATTGTATTCCTCAGTTATTCTGAATTCATTAAAATTATCTTCTTCAAAAATATTGGAGTTTCTCCATTGCAGACCAAGGCTAATATTCTGATTATCGGTTAATTGATATCGTGAGAAATGTATAAACTGCAATTGACGAACAGTAAGATCCAGTCCTTTGTTCTGATAAACAAAGTTCTGGTTGCCCAGTGCGAAGTTATGGCTGTAGTCATCCCAGACCTTATAGTTCAGAGCTATAATAGGACGCCAAACCCCGGTGGTATTGTTCTGGGAAAACAACATGCCAGTCAGTAGCAGAAAGAAGCAGCATCGCAATCCTTTAATAGAGAATATGGTCATAATTTGCCGGTAAGGACAGCCTCGTGCTGATGAAATTCCCTTCAGAATCAAAGAGTATCTCGAAGTCTTCAAAACCCTTCTCCTTCCTTCCCGCTACTACGAGTTCATACTTTATAGCCGGCAGCAACAAATTCTGGAAGGCATTTCTCAAAGTTTCTTCTGCATTTTCAAAGGCCGAAACAGGATACTGTTGTTGTATTTTCAAAATTCGATGCTTACTAAAGTTCGAATTCAGATATCCTTTAATAGCAGTTAAGCTCGCATTGGGAATATCAACTTCCTTTATCAGGATCTCAACATCTTCAAGATTGCCATAGGCATCAAATTCGACACTGTAAAACAACCTGTCCAGTTTAAACTTCGCCTCATAACTCACTTTTGTGCTGTCTACTTCCCTGTAATATTTTACTTTCCTGGCTTCCTTGATATGGTTTTTCAGAAGCACATGTGCTTTATCTGGGAACTGTTTTTTCTTGATCCTGTATTCCCTTTCATATTTGTACTGTCCCTGGGTGATAAACACAGTAAGTAAGGCGATTAGCAGTAAATAGAATTTATACCTGATCATATCTGAAACAGCTTATTTCGTGATCGTTTACAATTCCCGTTGCCTGAAGATGAGCATATATTACCGTACTTCCAACAAATTTAAATCCACGCTTTTTCATATCCTTGCTGATAGTGTCTGACAGCCCTGTTGTTGCCGGGCCTTTACGGTAATCCTGCAGTGCATTTTTAATGGGCTTATTACCCACAAAACCCCATAGGTAGTTGCAGAAACTACCGTGTTCTTCCTGTACCTTCATAAAGGCCATAGCGTTCGTTACTGTAGCCTTGATCTTTAACCGGTTTCTAATTATTCCTGCATCTTGCATAAGCGATTCCAACTTTTCAGGCTTGTAGGCTGCGATCTTTCGGTAATCAAAGCCATCGAAGGCCTTTCTGAAGTTTTCCCTTTTGCGAAGTATGGTGATCCAACTCAGTCCGGCCTGGAAGGTTTCCAGTACCAGGAATTCGAACATGGTGGCATCATCTCTCACGGGAACGCCCCATTCCTGATCGTGATAGGCCTCGTAAAGAGGATCGCCCAGACACCAACCGCATTTGTTATCTTCCATTAATTAGTACATTAGCTCATATAAAGATATGTAAGTTTTTCCGATGACATCAGACCAACAAATGGATTTGTAAAGCATATGAAAGCAACAGAATTTCAGAATAAATTGAGTACCAAAAGTCTTCTTAGGGAGAAGTTTGCGTCTGCCATGACCTATAAAGATTTTAGGGCAATGGTTGATGAATATGCGGCTGCAGGCAAAACCAGCGGTCCGGAACAGAAAGATTCCCTAATCAATTATACACTCTTGAACAGCCGGCGAATGAAACGCTGGGACAAATTACTTGTACTTGATGATACCGTAGTGGATAAGGTGGCCAGTGTTGAAACGCGGATTAACTGGCTGGTTCTTTCAGAGACCTGGTGTGGTGATGCCGCACCTACGATGCCGGTTATGAATAAAATTGCTGAAGCGAATCCCAATATAGAGCTCAGAGTTCTCTTAAGAGATGAGCATCTGGATCTGATGGAGCTTTTTCTTACTGAGGGTACCTTATCTATTCCCAAGCTCATTTCTTTTGAAGAAAGTACGGGTAGAGTGATTGGTGATTGGGGCCCCAGGCCTACTATCGCTGCAGAAAAAGCAGCTGCGTATAAGCGTGACAATGGCAGTCTTAGTGCAGAATTCAAAGAAGATCTTCAACGGTGGTTTAATAAGGATAAGGGCAAAGACACACTTGCCGATCTACTACAACTACTTCCCCTGGAATAAATATGTGATAGTTCCTATTTGCTGAGCTTTGTCTGAAGTATCAAATCGCGCTCGGTATGCATAGGTTATCGCATTTTCGACAAGGCACCAATCTGTGGTGTTTGAGCTACTGGAATTAAAATCCGCTTCCACCACATAGCCCAGTGCATCCACCTTGATATTGATGACTACTTTCCCTCCTTCCAGACAGGTGTATATAGGAGGGGGTAACTCATAGTTATTTCTGTTCACCAGGGAGTATGAAACTGAAGTCTTCCTCTTTGAAAGGGCTGTGGTATATTCCTTTTTCTTGGCTTCTTGTTCACCCAACTTCTGTTTTCTTTCTTCACGCAGCTTCGCCAGTTCTCTCAGGTTGGCCTCATAGCCGTCATCCGTACTTGAGAAATCTTTTGAGCTTTCGCTCTCGGCCATCAGTTCCTCCAGGGTTTTGAGTGGTTCCGGTTCATCAATACTGGGCTTTGCAGTTTCATTACTGGCCATATGACTTTTTATCGGATCCGCTTCTGCGATCTCCTGCAATCGCTCTTCCTCTTGCTTCAACAGTTCTATAATATCCTCATCAGCCAGACTCATCTCAATGGTATATTCCTCCTTTTCCTCCGATACCAGGTGTATATTGTATAATAACAATACCATGATAGCCAGTGAAAAGAAGGTGATAATCCCGGAAAGCTGACTTCTGCTTAATTGCATAAAACTATAACGCTTTTCAGTGCGATAATTATACTAAACTACTGAAATTAAGAGAAATGTTATTGGAAGCTCCTTATTCAGGAAGTTCTGCCAACCATTCTTTGAATTCATCAGGTTTCAGTGCATTATTTACGTTATAGGGCCCTATTTTGGTTCTTCTGAGGACCGACAAATAGGCTCCGCAACCTAATTTGTGCCCGAAATCATGGGCTAGTGACCTGATATAAGTGCCCTTGCTACATCGAACACGGAAATCTACTTCAGGCATTTTTACTGAGAGAATTTCAAATTCATAGATCTCAATAAATCTCCCCTGAATCTCTACATTTTTGCCTTCGCGCGCATATTCGTATAATCGTTTACCATCCTTCTTAATGGCAGAAAACAAAGGTGGCTTTTGCTCTATCTCACCGATAAAACTCTGTGTGCATTCACGAATCTTCTTTTCGGTAACACCATCTGTACTGAATCTGTTGTCAATCTCCGTCTCAAGGTCGTATGAAGGCCTGGTCGCTCCTAAAACCAGGGTGCCCTCGTATTCCTTAGGCATAGACTGGATCTGCTGTATTCCTTTTGTAGCCTTACCGGTACAGACGATCAGCAGTCCTGTGGCCAAAGGATCTAAAGTACCTGCGTGTCCAACCTTGATCTTTTTGAGCTTATATTTCCTTCTAAGTGCCCATTTTACTGCATTGACTGCGTGAAATGAAGACCATTCAAGAGGTTTATCTATAGATAGGACTTGCCCTTCCAGGAAATATTCTTTATTAATCATTCAGAAGCAGTTTAGCTGAGCTACTCTTATCATTAACTCCAGAACTGATAGCTAATAGCTATTAATCCTACGATCAGACAGTAAATGGCAAAATAGGTAAGTTTACTCTGGCGAACAAGTTGTATCATCCATGTACAAGCGGCAAGTCCGGCTATAAATGCTGCAACAAAGCCTGCCGACATGGCGATAACACCATCACCATCAAAACTGAATTCACCGCTCCAGATGTCTTTTAGGATTTTTCCCAGGATCAGAGGAACGACCATTAGAAATGAGAATCTCGCTGCCCTGCTTTTGTCAACCCCTAGCAAGACAGAGGTAGAGATTGTGGCACCACTTCGCGAAATCCCCGGTAATATTGCAATAGCCTGCGCGATGCCTATTATTAAGGCGTTGAGGTTGCTCACCTTGTTTTCGGTATCCCTTGCCTTATCCGCAAAATATAATAATCCGGCTGTTATGATCAGCATAAATCCGACGAATACGACGTTTCCGCCAAAAAAATATTCGAGCTCTTCTTCAAACATGAAGCCGATCAAAGCTGCCGGTATCATAGAGATTATAATCTTGAGAGAGAACCTGGTTTCTTCATTCCACTTAAACTGGAAGAGCCCGTGCAGTATTTGCCATACATCTTTTCTAAATACCACAATTGTACTTAGCGCCGTTGCAAAATGTAGAACAACTGTGAAAAGCAGACTTTCCTTTGGAATAGAATCGTCTCCCAAAATTGCCTTTCCCAATTCGAGGTGACCGCTGGAAGAAACCGGTAGAAACTCTGTCAATCCCTGTATTATACCCAGGATAATAGCGTCTAATACGTCCAATTAGCTCTTTTTCTTCTTATGGGGATTTAGTAAAATGGCATATACTTCTATGCCTAAACCTATCAATACCAGGGTTGGAGCAAGGCGGATTCTTCTGAAATTGTAGATGTCGGGGTTAAATACGTTCGGATCGTCGCTGCCTCCTCCGCTCATAAGTATAAAACCAAGCGCAATGAAGGCGAGCCCTATGAACATAAACAAGTAATTCCTTTTTAGGAAAATGAACTCCGAACCGGGCTTCTGTTGCCCGGGCTTATTTTTTTTACCCATGCTGCAAATTTAGTAATATAAATCGTCTGTCCTAAGATTCAGGAATCGCTGAGTGGCGAAATAGGTACTGATATATGAAATCAAAATCCCCAGCAGGAAGACCGAGGAAAACAGTATTGCAAGTGTAACAGGATCGGCCAGCAGATTTAATTCCGGGAAATTGCGATTCAAATAGAATAGCAGTATTCCCAGGGTAACCATGGCAACCAGTGCCCCAAACATACCGAGCTTTATATTGTTCCAAACAAATGGCCTTCTGATGAATTGTTTTGTGGCACCTACCATTTGCATGGTTTTGATTATAAAACGCTTCGAATAAATGGACAGCCTGATAGAGCTATTGATAAGGAGCACGGCAATAAAAGTAAAAATAGCACTCGCAACTAAAATCCAGAAACTTATGTTTTTAACATTCTCAGTGAGTAAGGCAATAAGGGGCTTGTCATAGCTAACCTCCTCAACAAACGACCTGGAACTTAAATCTTCGGCAATTTCTTCAATTTGGGATGAGGTTACATAATCTGCGTTTAATTGAACATCAATAGAGTTTTTCAACGGATTATAGCCGAGAAATTCTACAAAATTTTCGCCTATATCAGCACTGTGTTGTTCAGCAGCTTCATCTTTGGAAACAAACTGCGCCGACTTGGTATAGGCTGCCATCAGTAGACTTTTCTGCAATTCGTCTATTTCTACCTGTTTCGCATTATCCTTTAAGAAGACAGAAATTGTGACCTGTTCCTTGAAATGATCGGCCAGCTTTTTAGTATTGATAACCAGGAGGCCCAAAATACCTAATAGGAATAGTACCAGGCCAATACTCAGAACTACCGAAAAGTAGGAAGAAATCAGTTTTCTTTTTTGATACCGTTCAAAAGACTTACTCATAGGGCTATACGATGTGTAAAAATAGGAAAGTAAATTGAATAAACTTATTTTTGCGCTTTACTGAAATCAAACAGGAAGAATGAGCTACAAATTCCGGGAAATAGAGGCCAAATGGCAACAATATTGGGCCAAAAATGAAACATTTAAGGCAGAAAATAATTCGGACAAGGAGAAGTATTATGTGCTGGATATGTTTCCATACCCTTCTGGGGCTGGCTTGCATGTTGGACATCCTCTGGGATATATCGCCAGCGATATTTATGCAAGATATAAGAGGCATAAGGGATTTAATGTGCTCCACCCTATGGGCTATGATTCATTCGGCCTGCCCGCAGAGCAATATGCCATTCAAACCGGACAACACCCTGCGATAACCACAGCTACTAATATAGATCGCTACAGGGAACAATTGGATAAACTCGGGTTTTCCTATGACTGGAGTCGCGAGGTTCGTACTTCGGATCCGGAGTATTACAAATGGACCCAGTGGATCTTTGTTCAATTGTTCAATTCCTGGTACAATAAAAAGATGGATAAGGCCGAGTCTATAGAAAGCCTGATTTCCGCTTTTGAGAAAAATGGGAATACCGGGATCGAAGCTGCCTGTGATGAGGACACTCCCGCATTCACGGCGGATGCCTGGACGTCCTATTCGGATGAGGAAAAACAGTCGATACTTCTAAAATACCGCCTTACCTACCTGGCCGATACAGAGGTGAATTGGTGTCCTGCCCTGGGTACTGTCCTGGCAAATGATGAGATCGTGAACGGGGTTTCTGAACGGGGAGGCCACCCGGTGGTTCGCAAGAAAATGACGCAATGGAGTATGCGGATCACGGCCTATGCACAAAAATTGCTCGATGGTTTGGCCACTATTGACTGGCCACAACCCTTAAAAGACGCGCAGACCAATTGGATAGGCAGGTCTGAAGGAGCTTCGGTGGTCTTTTTTACCCAATCTACTGAAGAGATCGGCGAAAGTTATGCCATTGAAGTCTTTACCACCAGACCAGATACCATTTTCGGCGCCAGTTTTATGACCCTGGCTCCGGAGCACGAATTGGTAGAAAAAATAACCACTGCGGATCAGAGAGAAGAAGTAGAATCGTATATAGAATATACTTCAAAAAGGTCAGAAAGAGACCGGCTTTCAGATGTCAAAAACATCACCGGTGCCTTTACCGGTGCCTATGCTGTTCACCCCTTTAGCGGTGAGGCTATTCCCATCTGGATAGGGGACTACGTTCTTGCGGGCTATGGAACTGGCGCGGTAATGTCGGTGCCTTGTGGTGATCAAAGGGATTACGACTTTGCCCGGAAATTTGATATCCCTATACCCAATATTTTTGAAGGAGTTGATATTTCTGAAGAAGCCTTTGCGGATAAGGAGCGCACGGTTATTGCCAATTCTGATTTTATCAGTGGCATGAATTACAAAGATGCTTGCAAGGCTATCATCACTGCCCTGGAGGAGAAGGGTGAAGGTATGGGCCGGGTTAACTACCGACTCAGAGATGCCGTTTTTAGCAGGCAACGATACTGGGGGGAACCATTTCCGGTATACTATGTGAATGGAATGCCTCAGATGATCCCGGATGAATGCCTACCATTACTGCTTCCGGAGGTGGAAAAATACCTGCCCACAGAGACAGGGGATCCTCCACTTGGTAACGCCACTGTCTGGGCCTGGAATACCGAAACCAAGGAGGTGGTGGCCAACGATCAGATCGATCACAAATCTGTATTTCCGCTGGAATTAAATACCATGCCCGGCTGGGCGGGGAGTTCCCAGTATTTTAACCGCTATATGGACCCCAGGAACGGGGAGGCCATTTTTTCAAAACAGGCTGTGGATTACTGGCAGGATGTGGATCTTTATATAGGTGGAATAGAACATGCCACCGGCCATTTGTTGTATTCCCGGTTTTGGCAGAAATTTATGTTCGACAGAGGTTGGGTGAATAAAGAGGAATATGCAAAGAAGTTGATAAATCAGGGGATGATCCTTGGTTCAAGCGCCTTTGTGTATAGGGAGGAAGAAACCGGATCACTTATTAGCAAGGGACTGACAGATGGCAGAAAGGTAAGTCCTATTCATGCTGATGTTTCCCTGGTAAATAACAGTGATGAACTCGACATTGAAGAATTCAAACGATCAAGACCTGAGTTCAGTAAAGCTGAATTTATACTGGAAGACGGTAAATATGTTGTGGGCCGTGAAGTGGAAAAAATGTCCAAATCTAAATACAACGTGGTCAATCCCGATGCTATATGCGAGGAATACGGGGCGGATGCGCTGAGGCTTTACGAAATGTTCCTGGGGCCACTGGAGCAATCCAAACCCTGGAATACAGCTGGGATCACAGGGGTGTATGCCTTTCTTAAAAAATTGTGGAAACTCTATCACAGAGGGCTGGATGCTTCCTTTCAGCTAAGTGATCAGCCCGCCTCAAAGGAATCGCTTAAAACCTTGCATAAAACCATCAGAAAGGTTGAGGAAGACATTGAACATTTCTCGTTTAATACAAGTGTTTCAACTTTCATGATCTGCGTCAATGAACTCAGTTCACAAAAATGTGACCAACGTGAAGTATTGGAGCCGCTTGCGATATTGATCTCACCATATGCACCACATATTGCCGAAGAACTTTGGGAAAAGCTGGGTCACAACTCTTCAGTTTCAACAGAGCCCTTTCCGGAATTTAATGAAGAGTATCTTACAGAGGAAAGTAAAGAATACCCGATCTCCTTTAACGGCAAGATGAGATTTACTATTGAATTGCCCCTGGATATGGGTAAGGAAGAGATCGAAAAAGCGGTTATGGCCCACGAGCGTACCCAGAAACAACTGGGAGGCAGAACTCCTAAGAAAGTCATAGTGGTACCCGGTAAAATTGTGAATATAGTGGGGTAGACGTGAATTTGTTATTCGTTTTTCGTTGATTTGATTGATGTTCAACTCTTCACTCCAAAGAAGCATCGTTCTTCAGGGTCTTCGACTTTTCACTCTTCACTCTTCACTCTTCACTCTTCACTCTTCACTCTTCACTATTTACTAATGTTTATGTGTTGAATTGTTTAATCATGCATGCCCATAGTTGTTTTGCGTTTTTCGTTTTTCGTTGTTTCGATTAAATGTTGAAACGTTTAATTGTTTAATCGATAATTCGTAATTCGTATTTCGAACTTCCTATTTCGTACCTCATACTTCGCACTTGGATTTTAGTTTTGGTTGTTTGCTGCCAACTGCAACTGCCACTGCTTACCGACTTCTTCAGTCTTCGGTCCCTGCCTTATCCAC
>CAJHXL010000019.1_pt1 | contig 18132 bp, 17 predicted proteins | sample 9198601 | NCBI WGS metagenome assembly CAJHXL01 (sample SAMEA7708277, study PRJEB35096) | sediment metagenome | biome: marine neritic benthic zone biome [ENVO:01000025]; feature: sediment [ENVO:00002007]; material: shallow marine sediment [ENVO:03000034] sea grass bed [ENVO_01000059] ...
AAGGTCAGTTTTTTCATCCGGATTAGTTCCTTTGTCCCAAAGTTTCATGTCTGCTTTTTTTCAGTTTTGTTTATGCTCCTATCAAAAATCCATTTAGAATTTTGATATAGAGATCGATGCCTTCTTCTATTTCTTTTAAGTAGATGAACTCGTCTGCCGAATGAGATCTGCGACTGTCACCGGGCCCTAACTTTAATGAAGGGCAGCTCAATACGGCCTGGTCAGATAATGTCGGTGAACCATAGGTATTTCTGCCCTGATTGATGCCCGATATCACCAGCGGATGAGTTTTGTCTATAGACGAGGAATTAAGTCTGAGAGAGCGGGGTTTAAGCTCACACGGAGCTTCTTTCTCCAGAATTTCAGCTATCTCCTTATTGGTATAACAGTCGTTCACACGAACATCCAGTACAATGTCAACGTCTGCAGGTACTACATTGTGCTGAGATCCAGCGCTGATCTGGGTTACGGTAAGCTTCGTTTCACCAAGTTCAGTCGATACTTTTTCAAACCTGTAGTTCTTAAACCAGTTGAGGACATCAATCGTATTGTAAATCGCATTATCGCTATTCGGATGTGCCGCATGAGACGGCGTTCCCCTTACAACGGCATCAAAAACCACTAATCCCTTTTCTGCAATCGCCAGTTGCATGAGTGTGGGTTCCCCTACGATAGCAACATCGATATGTGGCAGATTCGGGATTACGCTGTTCAAACCGCTCGATCCGGAACTTTCCTCTTCCGCCGACGCTACCAGTACCAGATTATGACTCATCCCTTGGGTATTGTAAAAATGAGCAAATGTCGCCATCAGGGAAACCAGGCATCCTCCCGCATCGTTACTGCCAAGTCCATAGAGCTTTCCGTCATCTACACTCGCCACAAACGGATCTCTAGTATAAGCACCATTGGGTTTGACGGTATCGTGATGGGAATTCAGCAGTAGTGTGGGCTTTTCCTTATCAAAGTGCTTATTGAAGGCGTAGATATTATTGTCCTGCCTATGGAAAGGAATTTGCAGATCTGCCAGCCAATTTGCTATTGCTTTGGCAGTCAATGATTCCTCTGAGGAAAAAGAGGGTATGGCTATAAGTTCCTTTAGCAAGGAGATCGCCTTATTTGTAAGTAAATTGACTTCCATCTGCTATAAACTTATTTCAGTATAAATCTCCGCTTTGTCATCCAACATAGCCTCATCTCCGATGAAGATCCGGCTTACGTTAGATTCGAGGGCTTTGAAGCAAGTATGCAGCTTTGGCAACATCCCATCAGAGATCAACTTCGCTGCCAATAAACTGTTATAGGTTTCCCTGTTTATCTTCCTAATTACTGAATTCTCGTCATTTATGTCTGACAGAACCCCCTTCTTTTCAAAGCAATAGTAGAGATTAGTTTTAAAGTGAGTACTTAATGATATTGCTATTTCCGACGCAATGGTATCAGCATTCGTATTTAACAGCTGACCATTGCCATCGTGAGTCAATGCGCAGAATACCGGCGATAATCCGGCATTTAATAGATCTCGTATTACGTTGTGCCCGATCTGTTCTATATCTCCGACAAAACCAAAATCCACTTTGCCAACGGGTCGCTTGTGAGCCAGTATGGTCCCGCCATCCGCTCCGCTCAGCCCAATTGCATTGCAGTTCACTGCCTGCAGGCCCGCTACAATTCTCTTATTGACCAATCCGGCGTATACCATAAGCATCACATCCAGACTGGGAGCCGTGGTAATCCTTCGTCCTTCAAACTTTTCTGAGGTAATCCCCAGTTTAGATTCCACTTCAGTTGCCATCTTCCCCCCGCCGTGTACAAGTATTTTCGGCCCTTCAATCAAAGAAAAACTATCAAGCAATTTCCTGAGTGTTGGAGGATCAGCAATAATGTTGCCCCCGATTTTTACTATGGTCAGATCTGATTTCGTTATTCTATCTCTTTCGTGCCTGTTCATAGTTAGTGTTCAAGTCCGTGAAGGATTTTCTTTATTACCAGCTGAGCCGCATATGTCCTGTTTTGCGCCTGTTGCAGAACAATTGATTTTGTACTGTCCAGGACCGCATCTTCAACAACAACATTTCTACGTACCGGTAAACAATGCATGAATAGGGCATCTCCCAGTTTCTCTTTGCTCATCATCCATTTTTTATCGGTATACAATACCTGGCCGTAATCACGGTAACTGCTCCAGTTCTTCACATATATAAAATCTGCATTCTTAAGAGCATTACGCTGATCGTATTCGATCCGGCAGTTCCCGGTTATTGACGGATTGAGCTCATAACCTTCAGGATGTGTAATTACGAATTCTGCATCCATCTTTTGCATCATGTCAACAAAAGAATTAGCCACGGCATGTGGCAATGGCCTGGGATGTGGTGCCCATGAAAGTACTACTTTTGGTCGAGGAGTTAGCCTGTGTTCCTCTATTGTAATAGCATCCGCAAGGGCCTGAAGGGGATGATGGATGGAACTCTCCATATTGATAATGGGAACACTCGCATATTTTCTAAAACCATTTAGCACAAGTTCTGCTTCGTCCATTTCCCGATCGTGCAGACCGGCAAATGCCCTGACAGCAATGATATCACAATACTGTGAAACAACCTGGGCAGCTTCCTTGACGTGCTCAGCGCTTTGCTGATCCATGATGGATCCATCCTGAAACTCCAGTATCCAGCCGTCTTTCCCAATATTCATCGTTATGACGTTCATGCCCAGATTTATTGCAGCCTTATGGGTGCTGAGCCGGGTTCTGAGACTATTGTTAAAAAAGAGCAGGCCGATCGTACGATTTTTTCCGAGATCTGAATAGGCTATAGGATCTTTCTTTAGCTGGATGGCCTCCTTAACCCATGACTCCAAATTGTCTATATCCGCTATTTTAAAATAGTTTTTCATTTCAGCTCTTTTTTTAAGGCTTCTAAAAACCGACCTAAATGCTGTTCCGAGATATTTAGTGGTGGTAAAATCCTTAATACATTCTTGTTTTTTGAGCTGCCGGTAAATACATGCTGGTTATAGATAAGTCTTTTCCTCAGATCGGCCACCTCAAAACCAAATTCAAGACCCAGCATCAATCCACGGCCTTTTACTTGCTCAACCTGTGGGATTTCTGCAGCATCTTTGTGGAATTGCTCACCCAGCTTCCTTGCATTGTTAATAAGATCTTCCTGCTTCAGAACATCCAATACGGCAATACCTGCTGCACAGGCCAGGTGATTTCCTCCAAAAGTAGTTCCCAACATGCCGAATTTCGATTCAAACTTATTACTGACCAGTACACCGCCTATGGGAAAACCGTTGCCCATTCCTTTTGCCATACTGATGATATCAGGTTGTATCCCGTGATGCTGAAAACCGAAGAATAATCCACTGCGTCCATAACCGCACTGTATCTCGTCCGCGATCAGTACGATGTTGTGTTCCCTGCATTTCTGTTCCACCAGTTTATAAAATGAGGCCGTAGGTTCGTCAAGTCCGCCTACGCCCTGAATGGCTTCCAGGATGACGGCACATACCTCATTGCGGGAAACCGCTTCCAGGAAGCTTTTCTCGTCATTAAGTTCAAGAATACTGGTAGCATGCTGGCTGTTGATAGGAGCAATGATAGCCCGATTATCCGTGGCAGCGACCGCGGCGGAGGTTCTCCCGTGAAAACCGTTCTGAAAGCTAATTACTCTTTTTCTGCCGTTGTAAAACGAAGCCAGTTTCAGTGCATTTTCATTGGCCTCGGCACCGGAATTACAGAGGAAGAGTGAATAGTCTTTGCAGCCCGACTGTTCCCTGAGCTTGTTGGCCATCTCCAACTGCAGGGGGTTAATAACGGAATTACTGTAAAAACCCAATTTATCGAGCTGAGCCTTAAGTGCGTTTACATAAACCGGATGGGAATGTCCGATAGAAATTACAGCATGACCTCCGTACAGATCGAGATACTCCATTCCCAATTTATCGGTTATCAGGGCTCCCCTGGCCGATACAGGCTCGATGTCGTAAAGAGAATAGACTTCAAAAAGAGCGCTCATGATACGGGTTTAGTTCATTGATTTGAATTCACTGATCTTTTGATAAGAAGCTACGATCCCCCTTATCAGTGAGGAGCTCAGCCCCTGGTGTTCCATTTCATTCAGTCCCTGGATGGTACACCCCATAGGTGTTGTCACCTTGTCTATCTCTTCCTCAGGGTGGTTTCCGGAGTCGATCAATAGTCCAGCCGCACCATTACAGGTATGCATGGCGAGTTCCTGTGCCTCCCGTGCGTCAAATCCGAGTTGAATGGCGCCCTGGGTGGTAGCCCTGATCAATCGCATCCAAAAAGCAATTCCACTGGCACATATAACGGTAGCGGCCTGCATCAGTTCTTCAGGAATATCCATAGAGTGCCCCATCCGGTTAAAGATTGAGGATGCAAGTTCAATCCTCTTTTTACCCATTTCATTGCTGCAGATACATGTCATCGATTTGCCAACGGAAATAGCTGTATTTGGCATGCTCCTGATAATATATTTATCACTGCCTACTATAGACTCCATCTTTTCTATACTGTATCCCGTGATCGTAGAGATAATCACATGGTTTTCATGAAGCAGCTCTTTCACATCCTCCAGTATTTCACTGAACTGACCCGGCTGTACAGCAAAGATCAGGATATCTGATTTTTTTACAGCCTCAGCATTGTCGGAGGAGACATGCACATTTCCATAATTCTCAAAGTGTTTAATACTATCAGGATTCCTTTTGGTCAGGTACATGGATGTGGCCCCATTGCTGTGCAGAACCCCTTTGGCTATGGAGATCCCCAAATTACCTGCTCCTATAATTGCTATTTTCATGGTTTGTTTTCTTTTTGTTGATTATGATTAAAATGCCCCTGCTTTTAGTCTCAAACCGGTTTCCTGCTTTAATCCGAACATCAGATTAAGATTTTCCACTGCCTGTCCGGAAGCTCCTTTCAACAGGTTATCAATGGCCGAGGTTATGAGGAGAATATCATCGTGTTTATGAAGGTGTATATGGCACTGATTCGTATTCACTACCTGTTTTAATTGAATTGGCTGATCTACCAGCTGTGTAAAGGGAGCAGCACTATAGAATTCCCTGAATTGCTCTTCGGCCTCCTCCTGCGTTCCGGAGTATTCCGTATAGGCAGTTATGAGAATACCCCTGCTGAAATTGCCTCTGTGAGGCAAAAAGTACAATTTGCCGGGAGGACTCTGGAATGAATGCAAACTTTCGTTCACCTCATTCATATGTTGGTGGGTAAATGGTTTATACCAGGATATATTGTTGTTTCTCCAGCTAAAATGTGTTGTGGCAGACGGCATAATACCGGCCCCAGTACTCCCTGTAGTGCCATTGATGTGGACGCTTTGGTTTAACATATTTGCTTTAGCCATAGGAAGGAGGGCCAACTGAATTGCGGTAGCAAAGCACCCTGGGTTGGCAATATTATCTGCTTTTCTGATCTTGTCTCCGTTCAATTCAGTCAGGCCATAAACGAAATTTCGTTGCCCGAAATCCGACTGTGCCTCTGACCTGAAATCTGTACTGAGATCGATGAACTTAGTAGATTCATGAAAGGTATTTGCACTGAGGAACTCCCTTGAATGGCCGTGACCCAGGCACAGGAATAATACATCGATCTCCGAATTTATCTCACCGCTGAATTTCAGATCTTGCAGACCGTACAGGTCAGGATGTGCCTGGGAAATCGGTTTCCCTGGTTTGGTGGAACTGTAGACAAAGTCGATGGCTACCTCAGGATGATTCAAAAGTAACCTGATCAGTTCCCCACCCGTATATCCTGAACCTCCTATGATACCAGCCTTAATCATGAGTTATATTTTTTAATTGGGCTATTTTTGACGGATTGGAGAGGATCTTTATAAATCCCCTGGCATCTTCGGCACTCCAGGCCATATTCATCTCCCCGTAGTTTCCAAATCCGGAAGCGAGAAGGTCATGGGCTGAGCTCACACCATCCAGTGTGAATCTGTAAGGATACAGACTGACGAACACATCTCCACTGACATTCTTTTGTGTGTCGGTTAAGAAGGCCTCGATATTTCTCATCACTTCATCCAGATAATTTCCCTCATGCAGCAGCATACCATAGAAATTACCCAGTTGTTCTTTTTGGTATTGTTGCCACTTGCTCAGCGTATGCTTTTCCAATAAATGGTGGGCCTTTATGATCAACAGGGGTGCGGCTGCCTCAAATCCTACTCTTCCCTTAATGCCAATGATGGTGTCGCCAACATGAATATCTCTTCCAATGGCATATCGACTGGCAATTTGATTAAGTTTCTGAATATTCTTCACAGCGCTGTCCTCTTCATCATCCAGGGCCGTGAGTTCTCCTTTGCTGAAACTTAGCTTTATTTTTTGCCCTTCCTTGTCTGCTAACTGACTCGGATAGGCTTCTTCGGGCAAGGGGAGATGAGATGTCAGTGTTTCATCACCGCCAACTGATGTACCCCATAAACCTTTGTTGATGGAATATTTCGCTTTTTGCCAATCCATATCGATACCGTGCTGTTGCAGGTATTCAATCTCTTCCTGGCGCGACAGCTTCTCATCCCTGATTGGTGTAATGATCTCGATCTCCGGCGCCATGATCTGGAAGATACTGTCAAAGCGCACCTGGTCGTTGCCCGCGCCTGTACTTCCATGGGCTATATAGCCCGCGCCGATCTTTTTTGCGTAATTGACAATTTCCAGGGCCTGTACAATTCTCTCCGCACTTACAGAGAGTGGATAGGTATTATTTCTCAGTACATTTCCATAAATCAGATAGCGGATTACCGAATCGTAGTAAGGCTGCATCGCGTTTACCGATACATAAGTTGATGCTCCAAGGGCGAGGGCTTTCTCTTCCATGGTCGCAATTTCCGGTTCAGAGAACCCGCCGGTATTAACGCTTACAGCATGTACCTCAAAACCTTTTTCTGAGGATAGATACTTTGCGCAATAGGAGGTATCCAGCCCACCGCTATATGCAAGGACAAGTTTTTTCATGAAGATTTCTTTTTAAGGAATAACTGAGACTTGATTTTCTGTAATCTCTTGAATGCCTTACTGTTGATTTTGTCTTTTCTGATCTTGATTTTCTTATTGGGATCGTATAACATACCGGTGCAGAGGCACATCTTTTGTTCAGTCCTTGTAAGGACATCAAAGTTTTTGCACGTCTGGCAGCCTTTCCAGAATTCAGGATCATCCGTAAGCTCTGAAAATGTAACCGGTTTATAGCCCAATTCGTAATTCATCTTCATTACGGCCAGGCCTGTTGTAATTCCGAATATTTTGGCCTCAGGGAACTTCTTCCTGGAAAGTTCAAAGATGGCTTTCTTAATCTTTTTGGCTAATCCCTGATTCCTGTAATCGGGATGCACGATCAGACCGGAATTAGCTACAAACTTTTTATGTCCCCACACTTCGATGTAGCAGAATCCCGCGAATTTATCTCCATCCAGTGCTATTACTGCATTACCGTTCACCAATCGTTTGATGATATATTCCGGAGATCTCCTGGCAATACCCGTACCCCGAACTTTAGCAGATTCGGTAATGGTATCACTTATCAGCCCGGCATATTTTATATGTGATTCGTTCGCAATTACAATATCCATTGCGCTCAGATTATTATTAACAAGAAAAAGGATTATGGAGTTTTGCGGAAATGGACGCACCTATTTCCAAATACTGAAGCACACCCTTACGGGCGACGGCGAGTCGGGACAAAAGTTGGGAACGTTGAGAAGTTCCTGTTTAAATTTTGTGCTTCTGTTTTCATTGAGAGTCAAAAGTACAAATTAAATTGAACTGGCATAATTTGCCTTTTAATTTTTTTGAATTGTTAGTTTCTGACCTTCCAGCCTGAATATTTCATAAAACATAAAGGCAAACACAGCGATATATTCAATGAATATTAGCCACAGATCTTCCTTGTAACCTTCTGAGGAATAGGCAGAATAGCTTAGAAAAACCACTGCGGACCAGACCAGCGGATAGCGATAATCAGTATATAGTGTCAGGATAACAAGGAAAATAATATACCAGGGGTGTACTGTTGAGGAGAGAAAATAAAAGATGCTTAATACCCAAAGCATTGCCCATAGAACAGAGTTTAGAGAAGCTTTCTTCCTTGTAAACGCCAATGCCATACAAACGGCGATTACAATAAAAGGTATAATCTTACCATAGCTCTTGATAAGGTTCCAGGGCCTGATCTCAAACTGTGCCGCAATCACTTTTAGTCCATTGTATATTCCCGCATTGAATTCAAAATTCGAAAACCACAAGCCCAGGGTCTTGAGGTAGTGATCTGTGAACTCCGGCGCATAGAACGGAAGAAAGATCAGAATACAGCTCATAGCGATAATACTGTAAAACAAAAGCGTCTTTTTCCAGGGGAGGTATCTGAGGAACAGGGGTAAAAAAAGTATGGGGATCAGTTTTACCTGGATCGACATCGCCATGAGAATAGCCGCTCCTATCCATTTATGAACCGAAAGCAAGTACATAGCGGCAATAAAAAAGAATATCATCACCCCCTCAAAATGAAGATTGCCCGTCAATTCAATTATGATGAGAGGATTGAGGAAATACCAGAAAATAAGATGGGGAGATTTATTCAGGTTCTTCAAAAGTTTCCTTCCAAAAATGAAAACACCTATATCAGCCAATATGATCATTAACCTCATAGATATAACGGTGCCCAGAATACTCTTTGATCCCAATATGCTGGCCAATGCAAAAAGTAACTGATTTAGAGGGGGATAATTGCTGTAGTTCCTCGCGCTTAATCCACCCATATTTTCATGCAGGATCTTGCCGTTTTCAGGAATATCTGTAGCTCCGGCCATAATTTCATCCGGACTGAATAGATAGGGGTTGAAGCCGTTTATAACCAGTTCCCCGTCCCAGATAAAACGATAAAAATCCTGTGACAGACTGGGAATGGCAAAGAGGAAAACAATCCTGAAGGCGAGGCCAGCGAATAAGAGGAATTTAAAATTCCATTTTTCGAACTGAATCAGTTTGAAGCAGAAAAAAAATAAGGCCCCATAAAGGAAGATGAGCCTGGTAAAATCGCTGCGGTCCAGGTAATAAGCAAACACCCCGTAGAACAGAGTGCATGTGATCAGAATCAATATCGGAAATCTGTGCAATTTCCAATAGGACGCTACCTGGTTCGGCATAGTGTTTGGTTTGTTCAGATGCTAAGAACCGAAAAATTTAAAAATCTTCCAATGGGCAGGCTTATTTTGCAGCCTTCTATTAAGGGCAGCACATGCCGGTATTATTTGTGGTTTTTAGACTTAAAACCTTTGCTTATGCTTTTGCAATAAGTGATTTGAAGAATACGAATCCAAATCCGAGGAAGAGCATTAAATGAAATGGGAAAAGTCCGAAGTCGTTTAACGGAATGGCGCTATACATACCGAAAAGGAAGTAAACCATAAGGCCAAACTCGATGACCATATTGGGAGACAACTTCGTGGCGAGATACTTATTTCCCTTCCAGCTGTCTGTAAGACTGTTAATATTGAATTTCGGTGTACGGACGAACTCACTTCTCTTACCCATATGACCTTCCAGTACGGCTACCGAATTGTGCAGGGAGAAGCCCAGGGCTACCGAGAAAAATGTGAAAAATAACTTGATATAGTCTACAAAATTGTCAAAACTGCTTCCCTGAATACTCTTATAGGTAAACCAATAGCAGATAAACAGGATAATAGTACTGACTATAAAAAAGCTGGTCACCTCAAAAACCCATGCCAGATGCCCATATGTGTTTTTAATATAGAGCATAGGAATACTCAGAACTGCCACTATAAAAACACAGAGGAACATAGAACTGTTCAGCAAGTGCATCACACCGTGAAATTTTGTTTTCATAGAGATATTCTTGGCTGAAACAACACTGGTAACAGACTTTCTGAAATTCTCTGCACCACCTTTGTTCCAGCGAAATTGCTGGGATCTGGCCGCACTGATAACAACTGGTAATTCTGCCGGTGTTTCCACATCTTCGAGATACTTGAACTTCCAGTCCTTAAGTTGTGCACGGTAGCTGAGGTCGAGATCTTCGGTTAAGGTGTCACCTTCCCAATTGCCGGCGTCCAGGATACATTCCTTTCTCCAGATTCCCGCTGTACCGTTAAAGTTGATAAAATGACCTTTGGCATTTCTACCGGCCTGTTCTAAGGTAAAGTGAGCGTCCAGTGCAAATGCTTGTATACGTGTAAGTGTAGAATACTCCCTGTTGATATGGCCCCACCTTGTCTGGACCACTCCGATTTCCTCATCCTTGAAATAGACGACGGTTTTCTTAAGCCAATCACTGTCCGGAAGAAAATCCGCATCAAAAATGGCGATAAATTCACCTTTGGCAACCTTCAATCCTTCCTTAAGCGCACCGGCCTTAAAGCCTTCCCGGTTGGCACGCCTGATATGTTGGATGTCTAAACCACTCTCCTGCAACGATTTGATGCGTTCGGCGGTTTCAACAACAGAATCGTCTGTAGAATCGTCCAGTACCTGGATCTCTAACCTGCTTTTAGGGTATTCAATTTTTGAGATATTATCCAATAACCTTTCCATTACATACTCTTCGTTGTAGATAGGTAACTGGATTGTAACGATAGGGATTTCTTTTGGGTCTAGGAGATTGAATTTAGGGGCGACGTCGTTTCTTTTTTTCTGGCTCAGATAGTTGATCAACAGGTTTAGCTGGGCCAAACTATACATAAAGATCAGTATAAGTGCTAAACTGTAAACAGCGATAATAAAATAAGAAAGAGTAAGTCCCATATTAGCCAATGCTATATTTAAAAATCCAACCCAAAATTTTTACGCCTGCAAATATACTACCTTTTACTGTACCGGAGACTTTTGACACACCAATTCTTTTCTTGTAACGCACCGGAACTTCGGTATATTTCAGTTTGTGCCTCAGTGCTTTCAGCTGCATTTCCACCGTCCAGCCATAAGTCTGGTCTTCCATTTGCAATTGCACCAGTTTGTCATATTTGATCGCCCTGAACGGACCCAAATCTGTAAATCTGGCACTGAAAATCACCTTCATCAGGAAGGTTGCCAACCAGTTGCCGAAAATTTGCTGCGGCGTCATTGAACCGGTTTCTCTCAGTTCTTTGGACCGGGCTCCTATAACCAGATCAACGTCATCTGTGATGATGGGTTGCACAAGTTTGGTCAGTTCTTCCGGGTAATCGGAATAATCTCCGTCGATAAATACGATAATATTGGGTGGTTTGGATTGTTTGGCCACATATTCTAATCCCTTAAGACATGCATAACCGTATCCCATTCGGCTCTCGGAAAGCACGGTAGCCCCTGCCTCAGCTGCTATTTCTTCGGTTTGGTCAGTGGAGTTATTGCTGACAACAATTATTTCAGAAACAATGGCAGGGATCTCCCCGATGACCTTTGCAATTGAATCAGCCTCATTGAAAGCAGGTATGATTACCTTGATGTCTGGCATTACCTTAAATTGGATAATTTATTATCTCTTTTAAAGCTTCCAAAATTAAACCATTCATCAATTTTACGGCCATTCCGGTATTTTTCTGCAGAACTTAGTTTTTCATCGGTATATTTTAAGCAGTAACCGTTCTTGATGCCGTTTTTAAGCTGACACTTATGTACTACCTGGCCATTTTTGTTGTAATAGATCCACCAATTTACAGCATTGCCCAAACTGTAATGACCTTCTTTCTGAAGCTGCCCATTTGGGAAATAATAGTACCAATAACCTTCTTTTTCATCGCTCTTAAAATGTCCCTCAAACGCTACTTTGCCACTTTCGAAGTAAAATTTCCAATATCCCGACCTTTTTTCTCCATTGATCCAGCCTTCTGATTTAATCAGGCCGTTTTCGTAGTAATCTTTGTGATATTCCCGCGAAGGGTTCACAAAAGCACTACTAAAGAACCAAAACGAAATGACGGATAGAATGGTTAATGTTCTGGACATTTTAAAAGGAGAGCTTCTGCTTAATTGTTATTGACAAGATCCATCAGGTCTACATCATTCCCCAATAATACCTGATTACTGTTGATGCGTCCTTGAAGCGGACCATTCTCCAGTTTTAAGACTCCTCTGGGACAGACAGCTGAACATATACCGCAACCAACACAGCTGGATCTAACTACATTCTCTCCTTTTTGAGCATAGGCTCTTACATCGATACCCATTTCACAATAAGTGGAGCAATTACCGCAGGAAATACACTGACCGCCATTTGTCGTGATGCGGAATTTAGACAATAAGCGCTGTTGAAACCCAAGTATGGCAGCCATAGGACATCCGAAACGGCACCAGACCCTGTTTCCGAATATGGGATAAAAACCAGTGCCTATTACCCCGGAAAAGATACTTCCAATTAGGAAACCGTAAGATCGTCTTAATGTCTCACTCTTAAATAGGAAAATATTCCCATCTCCGCTTATGAAGTGCATTCCGATGAGGACCATAATAATTACAAAATAACCGATCGCCCCATACCTGGCATCTTTTTTAAAATGCTCCCGTTTAAAGATCATCGCCCATGCAAACACAAGCGTTAATAGTACACTTACTCCAATAAGGAATGTGCTTTTAGTAAGCCAGTACTTAGAGGTGTCATTGCCCAGATAGGAATAAATTACAGCTGTGGTCATCAGGGTTACAAATACCACTACACTGTGAACCACCCAGCGCTCTACCTTCCACGCAGAAAGTTTTTTATCGCTCAGATGCCGAAAGGGGTCCCCCGCAGTTTCGGCGAGTCCGCCGCAGCCACAGACCCAGGAACAATACCACCTCTTTCCAAAAAAGAAGGTGAGTATCGGACTTATTACAAACACAGACAGGATACCGAAAAGTAGCATAGCCATTCCGAGTCCACCGGATTTAATAAACCCCCTGATCCTGTATCCCTCAAAATTATAGTAGTTCAACGGCCAGATATTCTTCAGATCGTAATACGGTATATCCCCGTTGAGTTTGGCCATGATCTCTGGGATCAGAAAAGCAAAAGCCGTCTGGAAGAACATAACACTAATGGTCCGAAGCACTTCATACCGATTATGCCTGTATTTCCAAATGAATTTGACGCCAAATGCTACGATGGCAACTGTATAGAGTGTGCCGTAAACAAACCACTGGCTCGCGGCATTCCCGCTTAGCATCCTGCTGAGGGGATCAAATAAACCAATGATGCCTCTGTTGTCGCCGTCCTTAACCAGTCCCAGATACTCCGGATAGAAGTAGAGCAGTATATAAAAGCCTGTCAGGACAAGGCCGGATACCCAACCCCACAGCCCCCTCGAACTTATCGATTTGAACCATACACCGTCATTCTTTATTCCCTTTTGTTTGGCAGCATAAGCTTCCCGGGAAAACCAATAAACGCTGGCGAATATCAGGAATAGCGATAGCCCAAGCCAAAATCCCTTATTGGGAAAATTCACGTTAAAACCGGCCAGTAAAATGATAAACAAGCCAGTTAAACCGGTTACTGTGGAGACTTTTTGTCCTTTGCTCAGGGATTTTGGTGGTTGACCGCTTAGGGCCATGCTTTTGTCAATTGTACTCATTTCAATGATTCTGAATATTGTTCAAGGAAAAGTAATTTGTCTTTTATCGCAGGGCGAAAATCCGCCTGATACTCTTTTTCTTTGGCTTTATCGATTGGCCTGATTCTTTATTGTAAGCTTCTACAATTTCGGCTTCATAATTTTTATAGAATTCAGGATCAAAATTGGCATCTACAAGATGTTCCATCACATAATCCATGTCTTTTTCTTCGTTGAGCCAACTGTCAAAAATCTCATGTCTCATTCTTATGCCAAAGGTGTTGATGCCCAGGAATTTTTTTGAGACCTTGTGATAAGCAATCGTCAGGCATATTTTCTCCACATTGTGTCTCCAATGGAAGTGTGATTCATATTCTTTCCTTCCCCTTGTACTGAAAACCCAGCCATAGGTCTGATATTCTATATCTAGGAATTTTGCGGAGTTGAACCAGTGCCCGGGATTGTACTGTATCCGGTTGCCACAAATGGTCTGGGCAACCGCTTCCCCCATCATCCGGCCGGTATACCACACGGCCTCGATGGGCCTCCGGTTTCCAATGGGTTCGTGTTGTTCGGCACAGTCACCAATGGCATAGACATCCGGAATGTTGGTTTCAAGATAGCGGTTTACCTTTACCCCGCGGCCCACTTCAATGCCCGAATCGGCTAAAAATGCCACATTGGGTGAAACTCCCGGGGTGAGACCAACCAGATTGCAGTTTATGGTCTCCCCCTTGTCTGTGGTGACTGCACGAACCCGGCCGTTTTCGTCCGGGAGGATCTCTGCGAGATTCGTGGCTAAGCGCAGATCTATATGGTGCTCAATGATGTGCTCATTTATCATTTTTGATTCACCATCGGGCAGGACACCATCCCAGAAATTATTTTCTCTAACCAAAAAAGTAACGGGAATATCCCTACTCCTGAGCATTTCCGCCAGTTCAATTCCTATGAGTCCCCCACCTACAATAACCGCCCGCTTACAAACTTCTTTATCAGGAGCATTAACTTCCAGCAGGTCCAGATCTTGTTTGGAGTACAGGCCCTGAACCCCGTGCAAATCCTGACCCGGCCAGCCAAATTTATTCGGCTTGGAACCTGTTGCGATGATAAGTTTGTCATAGCCAAGAATACGTGAATTGTCTATCAAAATCTCTTTTTGGTCGACATCAACCTTAGTGACGTACCCTCTTACAAGTTCAATCCTGTTCTTCTCCCAAAACCAGTCTTCGTATGGCTTGATATGTTCGTATTGCATATGACCCATATAAACATACATAAGGGCTGTACGGGAGAAAAAATGATCTGTTTCCGCCGATACGATCATAATCCGTTTGTCTGACATTTTTCTGATATGCCTGGCTGCGGTAACGCCGGAAATTCCATTTCCTATTATGACGATATTTTCCATGGATGTTGGTGAGTTGACGAAGTTTATGTCGATCATAAATATAAGAACTTAACCTGGCCATCTAATTTAGAATAGATATAAATAAATTGATTACCCTAAAGATTGGCCTTGGGAATTTGAAGCTTAATGATTTGATATACAAATGTTTAAAAACTGATTTAAACTGCTTGTCTCTTATGTGGAAATTCCAGGCTCTTAGACTGATTGGCCCAATCAATCCAGAAAGGAATCAAACAAAAAATTTTGCTATATAATTTTTGCCAGGGGTGATTGCTGGGGTCCGGGAGTGATATGTAAGTAGGGTCTTTGAACTATTTTTTTTAGTCAGAATCTATAAATAATATAATTTAGAGGTATAAAACCCCAGTTAGGATGCGAGCTTTCTGTTTCCTTCTTTTATGCCTTTTTCAGTTGCCTGTTAACTGCCAGATCCCATCCAAGATCAACGGGATCAGTTTTGTGGGATCGAGGGATCGCGCTCAGCAAGAGCATGTGGAAGAGGTATTGAAGATCAACGCTAACCATGCAGCCGTCATGCCTTTCGGTTTTATCCGCGATCTGAATTCACCCGAGATAATTTTTGATACTGAGAGACAATGGTATGGAGAAACCCGTGAAGGTGCCAAACAGTATATCGATCTTCTTAGCAAGAACGGACTTAAAGTCATGCTCAAGCCGCAGATCTGGATTTGGCGGGGTGAGTTTACTGGTGGTTTAGAAATGTCATCAGAAGAAGATTGGAATAGACTGGAGGCATCATACGAGAAGTTTATTATAACATATGCCAGGCTGGCAGAGGAGACCAAAGTGGATATTCTCTGTATTGGTACAGAACTGGAGCGCTTTGTAATGAACCGACCAGATTACTGGTGCGGTCTTATAGAGAAAATTAGAAAGAACTATAGCGGAAAATTAACCTATGCCGCCAATTGGGATGAATATAAGCGCACACCATTCTGGGATATGCTGGATTATATCGGTATCGATGCTTATTTTCCTCTTTCTGAGAAGAAAACACCCTCAGTGGATGAACTGAAAAAGGGCTGGGATCAGTGGAAGAAGAAAATGGAAAGTATTTCTGAAACCTATACGAAACCTGTGTTGTTTACGGAGTTCGGCTATAGAAGTATGGATTTTACAGCTAAAAAACCCTGGTTAGTAGATCGGGGAGAGCAAAATGTAAACCTCCAGGGACAGGCCAATGCCAAGATTGCGATCTTTGAAGAATTCTGGAATGAAGAGTGGTTTGCAGGAGGTTATCTTTGGAAATGGTTTATCCATCACGGCAGGGCAGGTGGGAATAATGACAATCGCTTTACACCACAAAACAAGCCGGCTCAGACTATTATTAAAGATTATTATAAATCGGACTAAGTTCCCCTACAAAGTGCTGAATACATTTTTAGCCCATGTGATATTTCTCATATAACTTAGGCTTTTGACCATAGAATTTACCGTGTTCATCCAGCCCGAAGTGTTGGGTCAGTAATTTAAAATGACAATTCATTGTTTTGTGCTAAATTCACGGTCTTCAAATCGGTATAATTATCTTCCTGTTAAGTAAACGGTTAAATACTTTTTGTCGGATTAGTGTGAGGGTTGTATAAGAGTAAATAAATTTGCTAAATTTCGGTTTAAAAGGAAGCCATTCATCATTTCGTCGATAAAACTCATATGCGCTATTTCAAAAATACAAAAGGACTTTTTCGATTAGCCCTGGTCTTTTTCATCTGCATTTATTCTTCGCAGTTAATGTCTCAACAGGGTCTAATAACGGTAAAAGCAGAACAGGGTGATGGGATCTATGCCATTCTGAGGAAACAGGGGCTTAATCCATCAGCCTATATCGATGAATTCCTGAAACTGAATAAGGATCGCATTAGATACGGAAACCAACTGGTAGTTGGCCGGGAGTATATAATACCAGCTGCCTCGGGATCGGCGCCCAAAAAAACCGTTGAATCAACTACAAAAGAAGTTGCCAAAGAAACACCAAAGGAAGTTGTCAAAGAATCACCTAAAGAAGTGGCAAATTCTACATCTGAAGAAGTTGCAGAGTCTAAGGCGGAAAAGGCTGTGGAAGTTGATACCCAGACCGCAAATATATATCCCATTTTTGGATCTGATTTTGCAAGTGTAGCGGCCAAAAGCAGCAAGCTGGAGGGCACTGTATACTATTTGATATCCGGCCATGGCGGACCCGACCCCGGAGCTATGGAAAATTACAATGGAACTACCATTGCCGAAGACGAGTACGCCTACGATGTAACATTGAGATTGGCACGGGAACTACTTGCCCATGGCGCTAAGGTTTATGTGATCGTTCGTGATGAGAACGATGGGATTAGAGATGAAAGAGCCCTTGAACTGGACAGAGATGAGGTGGTTTACCCCGATAAAGAGATCCCTTTAGATCAACTCGAGCGCCTTAAGCAGCGTGTGGATGTGGTAAATGACCTCTACCTTAAGAACCGCGGTAAATACCAGCGCCTGCTGGTTACCCATGTGGACAGCCGGAGTCGGAGTCAGAACATCGATGTTTTCTTTTACTACCACGAAAACAGTAAGAACGGTAAGAGACTGGCCGAAAGCATACATACAACTTTTAGAAAAAAATACAAAAAGTTCCAGCCCTACCGCGATTATTCAGGTACTTTCACAGACAGGAGTAGCCTCTATATGGTTAAGAACACCTTGCCGGCTATGGCCTATATTGAGATAGGAAATATAAAGAATGGCAGGGATAAGAGAAGGATCCTTAATCCCGACAACCGGCAGGCGCTTGCCAAATGGATCTCCGAAGGACTTATGTTAGATTACGACAGTCGATAAGGCCTATTCCAGAGCAGCATTTCCGCTTAGATATTTTAATCGATAGGTGAAAGAATGGATGCGCCAGGCATCTTTTTCCTTTTTGAACTTAAGGTCAGATAACAGATTTTTAGGGAGTAGCGATATTGCGTTTATAGTATTCGTGAAGTTGTTCTGGTCTGGCACCAAGCAGACGTTTCAGGTGGATGACACCAAAATGGAATTGTAGTCTTACTTTTCCAATATGTTCATAGCGCCTGGCTGAAGTGATCACAGAGTAGGGCAGTACTCGGAATTTGTCGCTTTCGTATATCCTGCAAATAA
>CAJHXL010000037.1_pt1 | contig 17993 bp, 17 predicted proteins | sample 9198601 | NCBI WGS metagenome assembly CAJHXL01 (sample SAMEA7708277, study PRJEB35096) | sediment metagenome | biome: marine neritic benthic zone biome [ENVO:01000025]; feature: sediment [ENVO:00002007]; material: shallow marine sediment [ENVO:03000034] sea grass bed [ENVO_01000059] ...
AGAGAGGTCTATCATATGCGAGCTATACAGGGACTTGCCTGTTTTGGCGAAATGCTCTTCACTGGCATCGAGTAATCCATCAATCCAGGGAAGCAATTTTTTAGCGCAATGATCTGTGTGCAGAATAACCGTGGCACCATATGCTTCGGCTAATTCATGAATATGTTTTGCACCTGCTACTCCTCCGGCCACGGCAGCTCGCTGATTTTCATTGCTAAGACCCTTGCCTGCATTGAATTGCGCTCCACCATTTGAAAACTGTATAATCACAGGTGAATTTAACTCAGCGGCGGTTTCCAGGACCGAGTTGATCGTATCTGAGCCAATTACATTGACTGCCGGAAGGGCGAAGGAATTATCCTTGGCATATTTAAATATAGCTTGTACTTCGTCTCCGGTAGCAACTCCCGGTTTTATATTGTGCGACATAATGTTTCGTGTGTTTTATAAGAATGAGATGAGGCAAATGTAATAAAATAATTAGCTCTAAAAAGGATAATTGATTCCAATTTGGACCACTGCATTTGCGAAGTTATATTCCCTGAACCATCTATCGGAAGGCTCTTCCGCCGGGTTATAGGTTTTGAATCCAAGGTCAATCCTGAAAACAAAATAGTCGAAATCATAGCGGATACCAAAGCCTGAACCCAGGGCAATATCTGCCAGTGAGCTTATACCATTAAAGGTAGCATCAGGGTTTTCCACATTATCCCATATATTCCAGATATTACCGGCATCTGCAAAGATGGCACCTTTCAGGTTTCCTGCAACCGGAAAGCGATACTCCAGATTGAGGGCGATCTTAAAGTTCGCTTCATTGAAATCGTTTAGCTGTTCTGTTCGTCCGGGTCCTAAAGAATAGGGAAACCAGGCGCGGTTATCATTGGATCCACCTGCAAAGTAACTACGGACAAAGGGTACACTATTAGCATTGCCAAAAGGTATTGCAATACCGGAAAATGCTCTGAAAGCCAATACCTTAGAGCGTTTAAGATCCCAGTGCTTGATATAATTGAACTCGGTTTTCACATATTGGGAATAAGGAACACCAAAAACGAGTCGGTCACCGGTTTCGTTTTCATTGAAAGGGATGATTCCAGCCAGGGCTGATAACAGATTTCCCGCACTTTCCACCCGGAATCCAAACTGGTAAAAACTATTATCACTTAATCCTGCCCTGTTGGTTTTGGAGAAATTGTAATTGGTGCCAAAGATGAGGTTGTTTTCGGTCAGTCGCTGCCGACGTTCCTCTATACTTCTTACTTCTTCAAAATCTTCCGGATCGGAACTGACGTCACCACTTAGAATAGCATCGGTAAAGCCCGTTGTACCATCCGGGATAATGAGTCGCAACGGATCATCAGGATTACCGGTATCTTCATAGAATTCCTGCAGGCTTGGATCGTCCTGATAGTCATCCGCCACATTGTCAAGGTTCTGGTAAGTACTCTGATATACATTAAAAAATCGTTCAGGATTCAGATTTCGTACATACTGCATATTGAATAGCTCCAGGCTGTGCTTTTTGGACAGGGAAGGGGTCCAGTTGTAGCCCAGGATGGAATTGACAGTTTGCTTATCCAATCCGATGTTGTTTTGAAAACTAAGACCTGCAGACAACCGGGTTTGGGGTAACATATAGCTGGGTACTATCTTTTGTGTGTTCACGAAGGGGAACCACAGGCGGGGGAAGGTAATATTAATGTCGCCACCTACCTCGGTAAAGAAGTCTTCTGTAGAACTGTCATCGCTGAGCAGGCCAAAGGTTCCGCGGGCAGAAAGACTTAGTGTTTCCGCGCCACCGAATATATTTCTTGAAAGTAACGATGCACTGATTCCGATACCCAACTCCTGGATATTGGAATGCGTCACATCAAAGTCTAACCCCAACGAGAATTTGGACCTTGCCGCCAGATAGATGTTTGTAGTTAATTTGGTTCGTGTACTGTCCTCGATAAATACAATATTGGGATATTTAAAAGTGTTGAGGTTGGTTATCTGCCTGAGTGTACGTACCCTGTCAATCTCCCTGTAAATACTGTCTTTCCTTATGAATACCGCATCAGTTAATGCCTTGGGCTTATAACGAAGTTTGTCCTTATAATGTATAATGTAGTTGTCGTACTCAAGGGTCTGTAATTCTCCTTGGCTAAAATCAAAACTGTGATCGGCAAACAGATTGATCTTGTCAAAACGATATACTTTATAAGGAGATCGCGTAATAGCCGTATCGCCCCGTGTCCGCTGATCTTCGATATTCAATTCTACCTGCATGCGCTGATCGTCACGGACAGTTAGTGTATCTCTTAAAATATTGTAATTGATTGAACTTTCCTGAAAGTTATATACTCCGGAATTCCGGAATAAACTGGTAAGCCGGGCTCTTTCGTTGTTAAAGTCAGAGAGGTCAAATTGCTTGTCTTCTAATATAAATGACTGGGCTTCGTGTATCCTGTAGATTGAATCTATTGCCGCTGAAGATACATTTGTGGAGACAGAGTCTATAATATAGGGTTTCCCCAGTTCGATATTGTAATTGATCTCGGCCCTTTGTTTCTTCTTAACGGGAAGGATCTCATAGCGGGTTCTGTTATTGAAATACCCCTTACTGTCGTAATATGCTCTTAACCTGTTAGATGATTTTTCAGCTTTGAGGGAGTCTATGATCTCAGGTGGCTCGCCAATTCTTTTAAACCACTCACTATATCCTTTTACAAGGAAAGATTCCCCCAGCCTGTTTACCTGCTTTCTGGAAAGCAGACGCGTAAGTCTTTCTTCTCTTTTATCCTTTTTATGAAGCCATACCTGATAGGAAGAATCCGGATCAACTTTAGCAAGATTATAGATGTTCAATCGGAGGGGATAGCCCAGCAAGGTGCTGTTAGGTTTTTGGACAATCAGGCTCTCTAAGGTGGGGTCCTTTATCTTTTGCTCATCAGCAATTATGTTGTTTTTACTCAGGAGTAACTCGTTCTCGCCAACTCTTCTGAGCGTATTACAAGAAGTGAAGAGGACTACTATGGATAATAAACCTATTTTTACATTTTTAATGGTAAAATACCCATCCGGCCTCATAGAATTCAAAATTACACTATTTGAATGGTTGTCAAAAACCAAATAAAATTTATAAAAAGTCTGCATCAAAAAAAGTACCGGACACAATACGGTCAGTTTGTTGCTGAAGGTGTAAAACTGGTAAGTGAACTTCTGGAATCCAACCTGGCTGTGAAGGGATTATACGCTACTGAGGATTTTTTGGAACAAAACCCAAATATCCCTGCCCAACAAGTCTCCCATGCCGATTTGAACAGGATGAGCGGACTAAAAACACCGAATAAGGTGTTGGGAGTTTTTGAGATTCCTGTACCCGCTCCATTGGAATTTTCCGATTGGATCCTGGCCCTGGAACAAGTTCAGGACCCCGGAAATCTCGGCACCATCATAAGATTATGCGATTGGTTCGGTATCAGGCATCTGCTTTGTACACCGGATTCTGCAGATTTCTATAACCCTAAAACACTGCAGGCTACCATGGGTTCAATTGCCAGAGTCAATGTGGTCTATGATACGCTCGAGTCGGTGGTCAAAGAATCAGGTTTAGCGGTTTTCGGTGCAACCCTCACGGGTGAATCCATTTACAATACAGCGATGCCCGAATCAGGTATCCTGATCATGGGAAATGAATCCAGGGGTATTTCCGAAAAGCTCCTAAAGTCACTTCACAGCGAAATCAGTATCCCGGCCTATGGGAATTCAAAGGCAGAGAGTCTTAATGTAGCAACAGCCACCGCCATTATGCTGTCTGAAATAAGAAGACAGGCTATTCAAAAGTAAAGTTGATAAAAAAGCCTCTTGTAAACAGGCCTTCAATATTACCGGTCCAGGGACTATTTGGATCAGAATCGGGTACTAATTCATCGGTAATGGCGAACATACCTCTGATAGAAGGGGTGAACTTAAAATATTGTGTGTAGAAATCGATGCCAAAGCCCAGTTCATAATTGAATGTATTGCTTTTCATTCTGAATGTCCCACTGCTGTTGTCATCCAGGCTATCTTCCTGAGAACCTAAATTAAGACCGGCAGAAACGCCTCCTATGATAAATGGTTTCCAGTTACCCAAACGGAGCGTGCTCACTTTTAATAGTAATGGAAAATTGATATAGGTGGAATTTACTTCCCTGGTAGCATCGCTGGATTCTGTAAAACCGGGGTATTGAAGGATCCTCTTGGTATAAAACAAGCCCGGTTCTAAACGGAGATCCAGGAACTTGTTCAGCCTCATCTCACCTATGAGACCTACATTAAAACCAATGGAGGTTTCAACCAGGACATCCGGAAGATCATTTTCGTAAGCAAATTTAAAATCGAGAGAATTTAGCCCAAGAAAATAGCCCCAATTCAAGAATGCCTTGTCTTCATTTTCAAGATTGAGAATAGGTTTCTCGTTAAACTGGGCAGATAAACTATGAGTGTACAGGAAAACAGAGCCTGCCAGAATGATTAGGAATTTTCTCATTCGCTTATTTAATAGCTGTGTAAATTGTGGCCACTCCAAATGTCTGGGGGCGGTTCTCAATAGCTATAAACCCGATTTTCCGTAAAATATTGTTGAATTCCTCGCCATGTGGAAATACACTGGCCGATTCAGACAAATAGGCATAGGCCGATCTGTCCTTAGAAAACAACCTGCCTATGAATGGTAGCACATATCGCGTGTGAATTCTGTAAAATTGTTTAAATGGTGATTTTGCAGGTACGGAGGTCTCTAAAATAACCAGTAACCCGCCTTTTTTAAGGATGCGATATATCTCACCAAGCCCTGTTTCCAACTGTTCAAAATTACGGACACCAAAAGCAACTGTGGCCGCATCAAAGCTGTTGTCATCAAATGGAAGGTTCTCACTATCTCCAAGGACCATCTTTACCTTGTTTTCAAGCCCTTTGTCCTTTACTTTTTTCCTTCCAAATTCCAGCATGCCCGGCGAAAGATCAAGACCGGTAACAGATTGAACACCTTTTGCCGCCATTTGAACAGCGAGGTCCCCTGTTCCGGTAGCAATGTCGATTGCCTTGTCAGCCTTGTGATCAATTACTAATTTCACAACTCTCCTGCGCCACTTGAGGTCAATGCCAAATGTAATAAGCCGGTTGAGGCCATCGTAATTGGACGATATATTGTCGAACATCTGCCTAACCTGTTCTTTTTTACCCAGTTCTGAGTCTTTATATGGCTTCACCGTATCTGACATCGCGAATATTTGCGCGCAAAGATACTACAATGCATCCAGTTCCAGCCTTGACTCAGCTTTGTCTTATCTGAAATTATATTAGGTGAATACCAGTATTTTAAATATAGGAAAACCAGAATTTTATGTAATTTTGCCCCCGGATTCAATCGCACTGAGTACAGGATACTTTACCCGATATGAACTTGTATATAAAAGTTAACGGTAGAGTTCCTTTCTTTTTTTAACCAGGAGATCGATCAATGAAGATTATAATAGCAGGAGCTGGAGAGGTTGGCTTTCATTTGGCAAAACTACTTTCTTACGAATCCCAGGAAATTACCCTCATCGATACGGATAAAGCCCGATTGAACTATGCGGATAGCCATCTGGATATCCGGGTACTCAAGGGTGACGCTACTTCAATCTCCCTCCTTAGGGATGCTGAGGTGAATGGCAGCGATCTGGTCATTGGTGTAACTTCCTCGGAAACTACCAATATCACACTTTGTCTGCTCGCAAAACAACTGGGTTGTAAGCGGACTATCGCCCGAATCTCGAATACGGAATTTGTTGATCATCGCGAGACGATCAGGTTTTCGGAAATGGGTATTGATGAACTTATTTCGCCAGAGGAACTCGCTGCAGCGGAGATCCAGCAATTACTGAACCAATCAGCCTTTAACGACACATATGAATTTGAAGATGGAGCCCTGATCATGGTAGGACTTTCCCTGCCTAAAAGCGCACCATTTGTCGGCCATATGGTTAAAGAGGCAGCCAAAATATTCCCCGAATTGCATTTTATGCCTATTGCCATGCAACGCAGGGGCACACAATTTACTTTGATACCCAGGGGAGATACAGTTTTCAAAGCAGGTGATCAGGTCTATTTTATAACCGATGCTAAGGGTGTAGAGGAATTATATAAGCTGACCGGTAAGAAAAAGGAGGCCATCAAAAATGTGATGATCCTCGGTGGAAGCAAGGTTGGATTTAAGGCTGCCAGGGAATTATGCAGCAAGAAATTCAATGTAAAGCTTATTGAAAAGCAAAAGGACAAGGCTTTTGAAATAGCCGACATCTTGCCCAATGCCCTGGTAATAAATGGCGATGGCAGAAATGTGGAATTGCTGGAAGAAGAGAGTCTGGATTCTATGGATGCATTCATCGCGGTCACCGGCAATTCGGAAACCAATATTATGTCCTGTCTGGTTGCACGCTCCAAAAAGATCAAAAAGACAATAGCCCTGGTAGAGAACATGGACTATTTTCAGCTTTCTCAATCCATCGGCATTGATACGCTCATCAACAAAAAGTTACTTGCTGCCAATAATATATTCAGGTATATAAGAAGGGGAGAAGTCGTGGCACTTACCCGATTGAACAATTTGAACGCGGAAATTCTCGAATTTGAGGTCAATTCAGGATCCAAAGTTTGTCAGAAGATCATCAGGGACCTCGATTTTCCAAGATCTGCTATTATCGGAGGAGTGATCAGAGAAGGAGAGGGAATCATTGCCCTGGGCGACTTTGAGATCAGGGAAGGTGACAGGGTAGTCGTTTGCTGTGTTCCACAATCCATCCCGAAAATAGAAAAGCTCTTCTTGTAAGATGGAATTTAACTCCAGGATCATCTTTTATATCATGGGCCTTCTGCTCCTCTTTAACGGAGGCTTTATGGTCTTTGCCTCTATTGTCAGTGCCGTATATCAGGACGGGGTTACTCTCGACATCTCCTTAGCCGCCGTAGTGACCATGCTGATGGGTGTGCTAATCATGTTCTATACAAGAGATCATCATAAAGAAGTCAAACGCAAGGAAGGATATATCATTGTTACCCTGGGCTGGCTGGTCATGTCTGCTTCAGGGGTGCTTCCTTACATTTTCTCAGGGTCTCTGCCCAATCTGACAGATGCATTTTTTGAGACGATTTCAGGCTACACAACTACGGGGGCTTCAGTCATTGAAGATATTGAGGTCCTGCCCGAAGGTATATTGTTCTGGCGTAGTCTCACCCATTGGATTGGCGGAATGGGGATCATTGTACTTGCCGTTGCCATCCTCCCTTTACTTGGAATAGGAGGAATGCAGTTGTTTGCAGCCGAGGCTCCGGGCCCCGGCGCGGATAAACTACATCCAAGGATTACCGATACGGCAAAACGACTTTGGTACATTTATGTGGGCTATACGGTGGCTGAAACCATTCTCCTGAAACTAGCAGGAATGAGTCTGTTTGACGCTGCTAACCATGCCATGGCCACACTTTCTACCGGTGGTTTTTCCACAAAGAATGCCAGTATTGCATACTGGAATCACCAGCCTCTGATTCAGTACATTATTATAGTTTTTATGTTTCTTGCCGGCGGCAACTTCGTACTCAGCTATTTTGCCTTTAAAGGAAAGGTGCAACGAATCCTCAAAGATGAAGAGTTCAAATACTACAGTATATTGATCGGGCTCTTTGCTGTTATGGTGGCGCTAGTAGTTTACCTCCAGGCTAATGTAACTGTTTCGGACTATCACCCCATGGTATTTGGCAGTCTTGAAAGCTCAATAAGGCATGGTCTGTTCCAGGTAATTGCAGTAAGTACGACTACTGGTTTTGTTACTGCGGATTTCACAGGCTGGACTCCATTTTTGACTGTATTCTTTTTCGGATTAATGTTTTTGGGCGGCTCGGCCGGCTCCACCGCCGGAGGCATCAAAGTAATGAGGCATATCCTGATCATAAAGAATGGTCTGCTTGAATTCAAGCGTACGCTACACCCCAGTGCCATTATCCCGGTCAGGTTTAACAATAAGACCGTAAGCGAACATATTGTCTACAACATAATCGCATTTTTTGTACTGTATATGCTTCTGTTTATCATAGGGGCCTCTGTACTCGGAGCGCTTGGCCTCGATTTCACCTCGGCCATCGGAGGTGCAGCCTCGTCATTGGGGAATGTGGGTCCTGCACTGGGCAGTCTCAATCCATTGAATAATTTTGCTGAGTTACCAACCCCCGGGAAATGGTGGTGCGGTTTCCTTATGCTGGCAGGCAGGCTGGAATTGTTTACCGTTCTTATACTTTTTAGCCCTGCATTCTGGAAGAAGATCTAAACGAATCCCGGCTCTTCTACAACCGCTACTGCATTTTTAATTCTCTTGATAGCTTCAATGATCTCTTCTTCAGATGCAGCATAGGATATTCTGATACAATCAGGATTTCCAAAAGCCTCTCCTGTGACTGTGGCCACATTGGCGTATTCCAGCAGGTACATAGCAAAATCTGATGCATTATCGATTTTGACACCATTTAAAGTCTTACCAAAGAAATTGGAGATATCCGGAAAGACATAAAAAGCACCTTCAGGAACATTTAGCTTAAAGCCTTCAATAGCACCCAGTAGCTCGAGTATAAGGTCGCGGCGTTTGTGGAATTCCTCTATCATGAAGGAGATCTTGCTCACAGGGGCTTTAACGGCTTCAATAGTCGCACGCTGACCTATGGCATTGGCACCACTGGTTATTTGTCCCTGGAATTTGGTACAGGCCTTGGCAATCCATGATGCCGCACCTATATATCCTATTCTCCAACCCGTCATCGCGAAGGCCTTGGAAACACCATTCACGGTTATGGTTCGCTCATACATGCCTTCAATACCGGCAATGCTCACGTGTTTACCCAGAAAATTTATGTGCTCGTAGATCTCGTCGGAAACAACAAAAATTTCCGGATGCTTTTTCAGGACCTCTGCCAGTCCTTGTAATTCTTCTTTACTGTAAACCGATCCACTCGGATTACAGGGCGAGCTGAACCAAAGCATTTTGGTGTGCGGTGTGATGGCAGCTTCCAGTTGGGCTGGGGTCATTTTGAAATCAGTATCTATACTGGTAGGTACTTGTACAGGGACACCTTCGGCAAGTTTGACAATGTCGCTATAGCTTACCCAGAAAGGCGCCGGCAAAATTACCTCATCACCCTTGTTCAGCATCACCATTGCTACATTGGCCAATGATTGCTTGGCTCCGGTAGAAACTACGATTTGATCAGTGCCATAATCCAGGCCATTATCTCGCTTGAACTTATCCGAAATGGCCTGTTTTAAATCGGCGTAACCGTCCACCGGTGAATAACTGCTGTAATTCTCATCAATAGCCAGCTTAGCCGCTTCTTTTATGAATTCGGGTATGTTGAAATCTGGTTCACCCAGGCTCAATCCAATAATGTCTTTTCCCTCATTGCGCAATTCACGGGCTTTTGCCGCCATTGCAAGTGTTGCTGAGGTAGACATATTGTTGATTCTATCGGATAAATGTTCCTTCATCAGTGAATTGTATTTAGAGAATTACAAATTAGGAGTTAGACTCTTTTTTCTATCCAAAATGCGAAATTATAGCTTTTCTTCTAGTTTTATAGCCTGTGCGTATTAAATTCACTATTCGGTGGATAGGTTTCACATTTTTGAAGACTTTTGTGCAAAGTTTGCAGTCGAGCTAAATCAAATATATAGTAAGGTGATAGAGGTAGAAATCATATTCAAATACTTTCCGGATTTAACTCCTCAACAGCGTCAGCAATTCAAGCGTTTGGAGGATCTCTATAAAGATTGGAACCAGAAGATAAATGTGGTTTCCCGTAAGGATATCGATGAGTTATACCTGCGTCATGTATTGCATTCGCTGGGTATAGCAAAAGTTATAGAATTCAGAAAAGATACTGAGGTCCTCGATGTGGGTACCGGAGGAGGATTTCCGGGAATACCGCTGGCAATTCTATTTCCGAAGGTGCATTTCACCCTGGTTGATTCCATTGGTAAGAAGATCAAGGTAGTAGAGGAAGTGGTAGCCGGACTTGAACTGAAAAATGTTAAGGTCGTAAATAGCAGGGTAGAATCACTTTCCGGGCAGTTCGACTTTATCATTAGCAGAGCTGTGGCCGCCATGCCGACATTTGTTCGATGGGTTCACGGCAGGATCAAAAAGTCTTCGGTTAATGATATTAAGAATGGTATTCTTTATCTGAAGGGTGGGGATTTAAGCGAGGAACTAGAAAAATTTAAAAAAGCCCGGATTATAGGGCTAAAAGATTACTTCGAAGAGGAGTTCTTCGATACAAAAAGTGTAGTTTATTTACCTATGGACCAATAATCGAATCTAAATGGTATACATTTTCAGGTATAGAAAGCGGCAGTTTTGAGCATAATTTACTATGTAACGCCACATGTTCTTAGTTGAAAAACGTACCATTTTCTTTTAGCTTGAAATTCAGGGAGTTCACCCATATTTACAGGCCTTAAGTCCCTGGCAATTCTCTTAGGCAGTGGTATTTTGTATGTAAGAAAGCTCAGCCAGTTATTCAATCCTGAATTTAACGTTCACCGTACTGCTCACCTTAACCTTTTGGAAATCTACATTGATCGGCTCATATTCATCGGCTCTCTTCATTGACATTTCCATCGTTGCCATGCGATTTTGCCAGCCATAGGTGATCCCGGTATTCAGATCTGATATGTAGAGGGCTTTGCCTAAACTTTGATCGAGAGCTTCTAGCATAACTCTGGCCTGTTCAGCAGCCTTTTCCACTGCTTTTGCCCTAAGCAATAACTCGAGTTGTTCTATATTGGAAACTTCGGCTTTTTGGAAATTTACATTGGCAATTTGATTTTTTTCAAGAGCTTGAATGGCCTTACCAGCGGTCAGGGCGTCGTAAACCAGCAATGTAAAGGCTTTGCTTTTTAGGACCCCCGTCTTTTTTAGAAAGTAATTCTTAAAATCAGATTCCAGATCGGAAAGCATAAGTTGCTTTTCGGTGTCAATACCCAGAGCTTGTAAGGCGGATTGCATTCTATTCTCCATTTCCTCCAGGGATTTACGGTCTTTAGTATCCGATTCTCTGATGATGATGGACAGATAAATCAGGTCTGGCACTACCAGAGTATCAATCTGGGAAGTTGTTTCCAGATAAGGTTGGTCAATAAAATTTTTGGTTTGTCCTATGCTTTGGTATGAGGACAGGATCAGCAGAAATATGATTGCTCTTTTCATAGAAAAATTGATACTTAAATTTAGATCGAAGGTAGCAGATAGCTAACGAAAACACAACTTAGAATTAGCTAACTACATGGTAGAATGAGTGTCCTATATCCTATGCCAAGTAAAAACGATTAGACCAGCACGTCCGAATCCGAAGACTTATATGTTATGGATACTCTGCCTTCTGTTTATAGAATTGCAATCTTTTCTGAAATGGCAGCATATAAATATTTGTACTCCTGCTTTTTAGACTGTCACTGCTTGAATAGAACAGTAAGCCACTTTTTATCATGTACTGGGGGTAGAGGTCGCTGCCGCCTGTATTTAGATCACTCAAGTTTTGGGGGACAGACCATTTATCCCCCTTTTTAAAACTGATATAGAGATCACCATAAGGACTTTTATTTTCAGGTCGGCCTGAAGCTTCATAAATGAGCATATCACCTTTGTGTGATATGTCGAGATTCCATTCCCCTGTTTGCGAGTTGATGGTATTTCCAAGGTTTTCAGGTGGTTGTAATTGCCCCTCTATCATCTGGCTGATATAGAGATCTCCCTGGCCAAATCCACCGACCCTGTCGGAAGCAAAATAGAGGTTGCCGTTGGAATCTGTTCGGGGGCTCCATTCGCGCTGTTCTGAATTAATTGGCTGCGGTAATTTTTGTGGTATACCCCAGGAACCGCCAGCATCTCTTTTGGTCAACCAAATATCGGATGTAGTGTTGTTCATGTTTTCTCTGCCGCTGGAAACGAAATAAAGTTGATTGCCATCTGCGTTCAGGTGAGGATCGCTATCGTCATATTGGCCGGAGAAGGATGCAATTTCAGGTTCAGACCATCCATCCTCTGTTTTACGGCTAAAATAGATGGTGCCCCTGCTATTGCCACTGCCCCAGGGTTCCGTGCTTCTCACAAAAAAGATCTCTGTGCCATCTCGGGAAATACAACTGCCATATTCTACATTTTCAGTAGCAATCACCCCTGGTTCAAACAAAGTTCTTTGCATATCTGCTACCTGGGAGCACAACATAAAGCAGTTCATCACAAGCGCTACAGAAATGGCCTTTGGGAGCATATCCAGATATTCTATATTGATTTTGACATTCCGGGTCTGCCCGTGGGTCTGGGTTCATAATTGAACCTCCTGTAAAAGTCCATGGTGTCCTGCGCAGCCATCAAACCAATAAAGGATCCGGAAGGGGCGTGTTTGCGTAAATATTCCTCAATGGCCTCCATGATCATTTCGCCTAGTCCTCTATCCTGATGCTCGGGTGTAACTATAACATCCTGTATGTAGAAATACAGGCCATCGTCCCCAATGACCCGTCCCATACCGACAATTGATTTTTCGTGCATAACGCATATTGAAAAAAGATCGTTTTTAAGCGCTCTTGACAGCTGGTCATCGGATACCAAAGACCAATCGGTTGTTTGTCTCAATTGCTGATATTCATCGGGCCGTATAGCTCGTCTCTCAAGATGGTACTGGCTCATCAGAACTTAAGTTTAAGGCCGCCGGAGCCCTCATATCCGGAGTCGGCCGTCCCGCTGAAATTGGTTTTAAAACTACGGGGTACTTCGTCCCATCCATTATACAACTGACCATTGATATAGTACCGATCAGCGTTCTGGTTTAAACCGGAGGTCGACATCAATGAATAATAATGCACCGGGGCTTCCAGGCCCGCTTCATCTCCTTTCAAAACAAGTTCCATAATGCCATCGCCTCCCACATCGTACTGGATCCAGTTGAGTTCAAGTATTTCGTTATAAGTTCCGTCGGCCATCATTTCGGCTATACTCTCATTGAACCCTTCAATGATCTGTTCAGAGTTAGAATCGGACTTACTGATGGCAAGATGCAGTGGTTTCACTATAATGGCGTTACTCCCTATTTCGAGGTATTTCTTGACTTCTTCATGCTGGTACTGAAGCAAATACTGGATGAGGAGTTCATCAACGAGCATATAATCCGTCTTACCTTCCAGGAGGCGTTCCAGGTTTTCCTGATCGCTTTGGCCAAAGATGATTGAGATGCCCGGGCTTGTATATAACTTATTGCCATAAGCATAACCGCTGACGACGGAAACCCTTTTATTTTGAAGATCGGAAAGTGCAGTCGCCGATACATCGCTTCCCTTAATACCTACCAGAATCAGTCGGTTTTCCAGATAGGGATCAGAAAAAAACAAATATGATTCTCTGTCTTTGGTCTTCCATAATGCTGCGCTTCCGTCATATGAGCCGGTTTCGATACCGTCCAGAACCTGTTCAAAGATTACAATATCAGTGTCTATAGCCACATTACCACGGCTCAGTGCTTCTCTTACCAGTTCAGTTGCAAAGGCCTTCTTACCGGCCTGGTCTGTAAATGGCGGAAAAACATCTGAAGCCAAATGCAATTCTTTTTGTTGAGCATATGATAGGGCAAAAATGAAAGCAAAACAGACAGATAAGTATAATTTCATAGCAATAAGAAATTAAAGCAGAACCTCCATAAGTTATTATGAGAGGTGGAATTTCCTAAAGCTACAAAAAGAACATCAGAATGGTTATCTTTATTCCTCACTTTCTATTCAGGAAACCAATTAGCATTCTACCATGATACTACGATCCTTAGTTACTGTCCTAATTCTTGTACAGACTTTTACAAACCTTAATGCCCAGGACTACAAAGCGCTGGAAGGCAGATGGAATATGTCTGTTGAATTCCAGGGTACTCAAGTCCCGTCCTGGCTGGAGATAAAACACTCCGGCAATAAGACGCTTATTGGCAGGTTTGTATTTGCCTTCGGCAGTGCCAGACCAATTGCAGATGTAAAGTATAAGGGGACCAAATTCAATTTTGCCATACCGCCCCAGTGGGAGCCTGGCAATAATGATATGGAGTTTCAGGGAGAATTAACCGGTGATGAGTTGAAGGGAACAATGAAATATACCGATGGTAAGGTATATAATTGGACCGCCACAAGAAGTCCGGAATTGTCTTATAAACGATTCCCGGACTGGGGGGATACCATAAAGCTCTTTAACGGTTCGGATTTAAGTGGATGGAAGGCAGAGGGAGATAACCAGTGGAAGGTCCAGAACGGTATCCTTAAAAACGCCAGAAAGGGTGCTAACCTCGTAAGTGAGATGAAATTCCAGGATTTCAGGCTTCACACCGAATTCAGAATACCTGCAGGCAGTAATAGTGGAATTTATCTGAGAGGTCGTTATGAAGTGCAAATCACAGACAGTCATGGCAGGAAACCTTCTGATATTGAATTTAGTGGAGTTTATGGGTTTTTACCACCTAATGAAATGACAGCTAAGCCGGCAGGGGAATGGCAGTCTTTTGATGTGATCCTAATTGGCAGGAGGGTTACAGTTATTGCCAATGGAGTACCAGTTATCATGGATCAGGTGATCCCGGGAATGACTGGCGGAGCCATTGATAATAATGAAAGCGAAGCAGGACCTTTCCTGATTCAAGGCGATCACGGGCCTATAGAGTTCAGGAGTTTTGAAGTTACCCCTGCCATCAACAACTGATCTTCGAAAGACTTTGCTATGCTATCTGTGGTAAGGAGGATTAGCGTGTTTGTACTTTTCTCCTTTTACCACGGACCTTATTGATCCAGTAGCCAATATAGACAGAGCCCAGTACGGTGGGCAGGAACCAATTTACCAATCCCGGCAATACTTCATTAACGACCATAAAAGCCGTTGTAGCGGCTATATAACCTCCGGTCATATTGCCTATATGTCTTTGTAACCATTTCTTTCGCACTGATTTCTGGTCCTTGAATGAAATAAGGTCCCTGGTGCCAAAAACAAGACCCATCAAACCGAAGACAAGCAGAACAACATTCAGATCGCTATCTAGCAGAAATGCATAAACGATCATGGCTAGTCCGGTGATTACCAGGACAGTTGCAAGTACTTTGTCAAATTTCAAGTTGTAGTCTTTCTTCTTAAAACGCAGGCTGCTAAATCCACTTAGGATAAAGTAGGAACTAAAAAGACCAATTGAAAACAAAAACGGACTTAAATGGCCTGGTAATAAAGCAATTATAAGGGCTATCAATGCCGAAGTAAGCATGGAGTAGAAAAATACCAGTCCGGATTTCCTGTGTATCTTGCCCCCTTTCTTTGTTAAGAGAGCCACTGCACCACCTGCAAGAGCAATCCCTCCTGTTGCCGCATGGATATAGATAAGAATTTGCGCTGAACTTTCCATCGTTCAATGGTTTTAGTACTTGGTAATTGATCTACTGAATAAGGGCAGTTTCTCTAAATTACCAGGCCGAATGCTAATACTCAGCTGTCAATATCTTTTATTTATTGGAAAGGAACAGATTTTAATGACCGAACTGTAGGAATTCAGGGATGAACCAACGCAACAATACGCAAAGGTCCCCCACTGCCATTTTTTATTTTCATAGGCAACGCCATGACCTCAAAATCCTTTGAGGGAAGCTTGTCCAGATTCATGAGGTTTTCAAATACAGGAATATTCCGGGATAGCAGGATCACGTGTGATTGGAAGTATTCAGATTGTCCGTAGTCAATGCTGGCAGTATCAATCCCAATAGCGTGGATATTTCTGTTCTCTACCAACCACTTGGCAGCCTCAGGTGATAGTCCCGGGAAATGGAGTTCCTTCACTGCCTCTTCACCCCGATTATCGGTGCCCAAATACTTTTTCCTGTCATCGTAATGCTTTGAATATCCCGTCTCCAGTAATACGATAGCCCCGTCGGGAATGCTCATACCTTCCTGTTGTTCCCAGTTTTGAAGGTCTTCTACGGTGATGAGATAATCGGCTTGCTGGAAGGCATTGGCCGAAACATCTATTTTAATGGCATTGCCAATCAGCTTCTCTAGTGGAATTTGATCTACGGATTGAGTGTTCGCGGCAAAATGTACCGGTGCGTCAATATGGGTTCCCCCGTGCTCGGCGGTGGTAAAATCAAAAGCAGAATAGTAATAGCCTTTTTCCGTCTGTCCCTGGTATACTGTATCCAGGTCAAACTCCTTAGCCGTAACCCAGTAAACAGTTTCCTCGGAGAATTCATGGGTTAGATCCACATATTTCATGTTTGCAATACCATCTTCCGGCCGTTCCACGGTCGTTGTGTCACTTTGATTTTTTGGCTTACAGGCAGCGACAATTGTTATGGCTGCCAGCGTGATAAGAAATTGTGAATTCACTATAACTGTATTATTCGTTTAACTTAAAAGAGAATATATCTTCACTTTTGGTAAATTCTTCATTCACTCGAACAAGGGTCAACTCATCAATGCGACACCGTAGTTCGAAGTCCAGCGCTTCAAATTCCTTTCTGCCTCTGTCATATTTTTCCTGATCCAGGCTGAGTTTTGCGGTGGGATTATGAAAGTCATAATCCTCGGCACTGAATAGCCCTAGTCCAATGTGAGGTGTATAGGGTAGGTCCTCCCTGAGGAATGAGGCCAGGGGTCCCTTATAGAGATCATCATGAAGGGCAATAGCATTTTCATTTCCTTCGGAGGCCCCGAGGAAAAGCCAGTGATCCCAGGTCTTTTCGAGTTTGAAAAAATGCATCTCGAAGGCCCTCCAGCCGGTCAGCACACTGTTAATGTGAGACTTCAGGCGTTCAACTCCAAAGGATTCTTCCAGTGGAAAGATAAAAGGAATATGAGCAGGTAACAAGAAGGCAAAAGGTTCATAGGTCATCCGAAAGTTGTGAAAACCCTGATTCTTTATTTCGGGATAATAGACCAGCGCCAGATACTTCATAGTAACCTCATATCTGACCTAAGATACTCAATTTTTGAGTTTCCGGTCTGTTGAAAAATCAGTCACTCGAGACCGACCCAGGTAATTCACGCGCTCCCATAACCAGAAGCCAAAGACAGGTTCCTATCTCGCCTATGCTGGCCGGTATGGTAATATAGGAAGCGATGGCCATATCCGGATAGGCTGTAAATATCACCTTGCCAAAAAAGTCGATGAGGTAGCCTATACTCCCTAGCATCAGGAAAACACCTAAAATTTTAGGTATCAGTCCGGATTTATAAACCATATACCCTAAGGGAAATAGCCATAAAGCCCAGAAGATCTGTCCAATCAGATGACCATCAAAATATCTTCCCAGGTAGAGCATGGCTTCAGATTCCAATGCTGCAGATGGAAACTCGGCCCTGTGTAGCAGGTCGAGCACCGTGAATTCGTTAAGAACTCCTGCAAAGGCTATAGGCACGCTAACAACCGCGAGGGCTACCATCAGTACACTGGCAGCTTTATTGAAGCGATGAAAGATACTGTAGAGAAGCAATGGCAATATTAAAAAAGCAGTAAATGATACCATTTCCATAGCCATGCCCAGCCTGAAGAGCGATTCCTGTGAAAGAATATTAGCGGTGGTTGCCGAGGCATCTCCACTGACATAGTATTGGCCGGGAACATAGAGCAGGCTGAAAATGCCGGTAATGACAACTATGAAATAGCTTAGTCCGGCAAGCCGGCCTTTCATTTTGTTTGTTTTCATGATTGTTAGGTTTACAAAGAGGACGACGCCAGGTGATAATTGTTACCGGAAATCTAACTCCGTTTAATATTGAACTAGCAAGATTGCTAGTATTTTTACAAATTAGCTACGAAGACCAGCAATTCTTCATCTTCATCGGGTAAAACCACTTTTTCGATACAAACCATGCCTAATTTCTTCAGTAAATTTTGAGATGCAAAATGGTCCTGTGCAGTGATTCCTTTAATTG
>CAJHXL010000011.1_pt1 | contig 17922 bp, 12 predicted proteins | sample 9198601 | NCBI WGS metagenome assembly CAJHXL01 (sample SAMEA7708277, study PRJEB35096) | sediment metagenome | biome: marine neritic benthic zone biome [ENVO:01000025]; feature: sediment [ENVO:00002007]; material: shallow marine sediment [ENVO:03000034] sea grass bed [ENVO_01000059] ...
AAATCTGAGACTTTATTGATACGCCAGATCTCAGTCGCTACTTATGTACATATAAGCTATCTGGAAACTAAGGACTTCGGCAAAGTGGCCTGCAACGGAATGGTGCTCGTAAATAATAAAGTGGCAATTGTTTTGGAAACAACGGTTGACCACGATTCCTCAGCCGAATTAATAGGTTTTATTCAAAATGAATTGAAGGCCGATATCAAAGCAGTGATTGCCCATCATTTTCATATGGATTGTATAGGTGGACTCGAAGCATTTCATTCGCGGACTATTCCCTCTTATGCCAATAAGAAGACCATTGATCTTTGTATTGAAAAAGGTAGTATCCTCCCTCAGAATGCTATAGAATCAACCCGCGAATTTAAGTATGGGCAACAGAATATTAGCAGCTCCTATTTCGGACCTGCGCATACGGTGGATAATATTGTGACATATGTACCCGCCCAAAACCTTTTGTTCGGTGGGTGCATGGTAAAAGCCTTAAGTGCCGGAAAAGGAAATCTGGCCGATGCCGATGCAGCACAATGGCCCGAAACAATTAGAAAGATCCGGAACGCCTATCCTGAGATAAAGTTGGTAGTACCGGGTCATGGCCCTGATGGCAATGCTGATCTGCTTGATTATACAATAGAACTTTTCAGCAGATAGTAAAAGAATAATTTTCAGTATATTTCTTATGGTCCAATTCTTTATTATGTATAGGTCCAAAACACAAATGTTTTGAAACGAAGGCACTTTTTACAATTGTTCTATGCTATTATCATCCTACTTGGTGGTATAAGCATCGTTCGATTCTTCGGCAAGGATGTTGATGAAGATGACTTAGGACCGCTTTCCTTAGAAAAAATTTGTTCGAGGGATGAAATTATGGCTATTGGTCGCACATATCAACAAATCTCAGGTGAAAATACTTCAGACACATTAATACAATTGCTCGCCAATACCAGAAGTACGCAGGAATATGAAGAAATGAGCGATATGATATCCTGGGATTTTGATAATGGTAACACGGTTATGATAAATGGCTGGTTATTAAGTACTACTGAAGCCCGACGGTGTGCCCTGATGTCTTTGCAGGAATCCCCTAACAATTGATATGCATACAGACGCTCGAAAAATAGATCAGAATTCCACTATAGAGGGGGATCTGTGTATTATTGGTGCCGGCGCTGCTGGTATCAGCATGGCACTCGATTGGGCAGCTTCAGAGCAAAGGATCATACTGTTGGAAGGTGGCGGATTTGATTATGAATCTGAGGTTCAGGACCTTTATGCCGGCATGAATACGGGACAGCGCTACTTCCCATTGAGATCTTCGAGGCTTCATTTATTTGGAGGCACAACCGGTCATTGGGGAGGTTTGTGCGCTCCCTTTGAATCTCTTGATTTCAAACAGCGTTCCTGGGTTCCTCACAGCGGCTGGCCCATCACTCTTGAAGACCTGCATCCCTATTACGAAAAGGCCCACGAATACCTGGAATTAGGCCCCTATAATTACGATCAGGCTTACTGGACGGAACAATATCCCGATATGCAGCCATTACCATTGGATCCGGAGGTCATCTGGTCAAAAATATGGCAATTCAGTCCACCTACACGCTTCGGTTCCAAATACAGAAATCGCATAGAGAAATCAAACAACATTCATCTTTTTACTTATGCGAACAGTACAGAGATCATACTCGGGAATTCACTAAATACCGTAGATCATGTGGTTGTCAAGAACCACTCGGGAAAAAGGCATACGGTGAGGGCCAAACACTTTGTCCTGGCCTGCGGGGCAATACAAAACGCGCGATTGTTACTGGCATCCAATAAACAGCTTCCCACCGGCTTGGGAAATCAGCATAATAATGCAGGCCGATATTTCATGGAACATCTGGAATTGAAATCCGCCGAACTCTGGTTGTCTCAGCCCTATTCCACCACCTTGTATTCCTACCGTTCTTCAGACCGAAGGCCCAGGGCTGAAATCGCGATTTCTGAAAAGGTACAGCAAGAATACCAGATGCTTAACGGTACCACCTCGCTGACATACCTTCCGGTAGCCAACGAACAGGAGGCCCTTATTGATCTATGGGAAAATGAAGACCCCAGGCTGGCCTATGACAATTTTGTCAAAAATTTTAGGGCTTCCCGGGACTATTACGACAAGGCAACAGAAGCCGGACACTACAGGGCATTTGAACTCTACACACGCATGGAACAGGCGCCGAACCCTGACTCCAGGATAAGCCTGCAAACAGAAAAAGACGCTTTAGGCGTTCCCAAGGCAAGTCTGCATTGGGATCTCACACCACTGGACCGGAACAGTATTCGTAAACTTTACGAGATCATAGGCAAGCAGGTGGGCATGTATGATGTTGGCAGGGTGCGATTTGAAGACTTCCTGCAAAAAGAACTAAGTGATGAAATCCCTTCAAAACTGGGCGGTGGCTGGCATCATATGGGAACTACCCGGATGAGTAGTGAGCCTGAACAAGGTGTAGTGGATGCTGATTGCAGAGTTCATGGTTTGAGTAATCTGTATGTGGCCGGTTCCGGATGTTTCACTACAGCCGGGGCTGCTAATCCGACACTGACCCTGGTTGCTCTGAGCCTTAGGCTGTCTGACCATCTTAAGTCGAAATTCACCTGAAAGGCTTAAGCCCTTACTTTAAGAGATCCCAGCCACAGTATTTTAACAATCTCCGATAAATATTAGGAAAATTTAAAATATTGAATACGTATCTTTTGGCATTAATAATCAACACATATGATTACAGTTTCGCAAACTAAAACTTCCATGAAGCGATTCAGCCTTGTTTTGATATTCTTTTTTATGCTATGCATATGCTCGGCCGTTGGTCAGCAGGGCAAGGTTTTGGAAAGCCGCACCATGGAAAGCAAGATCCTGAAGGGTGAAAGGAATTATGCTGTGTATCTGCCGCCGGACTATGAACACTCTCAACGGGCTTACCCTGTTCTTTATCTGCTACACGGTAGTGGGGATGATCATACGGGCTGGGTTCAATTCGGCGAGGTATTACATATTACTGACAAGGCCATTGAGGATGGCAGGGCAACCCCCATGGTCATCGTCATGCCTGATGCCCAAACCGGCAGGCTTGGTTATTTCAATCAGGATGACTGGCGTTATGAAGACTTCTTTTTTGAAGAATTTATACCCTATATAGAAAAAACATATCGAATTAAAAGTGAAAAGAGGTATCGCGCGATTGCCGGACTCTCCATGGGAGGTGGCGGTTCCTTTATGTATGCCTTGCACCGGCCCGATATGTTTTCATCAGCCTGTCCTTTAAGTGCCTATGTGGGGCCACCTACTTTCGCTGATTTTAAAAGTATGCTCAGTTCGGAACAGAGGGAAGGTCCGGAAGAAGAACTCCTTAGCAAATATCACCATCACAACGCCTTATCCCTGGTGGATAAACTGCCTGCGGACAAAGTAAAATCTGTTCGCTGGTATATCGATTGTGGCGATGATGATTTTCTTTTCGAGGGAAACAGCCTGATACATATTGCCATGACGAAAAAGGCAATACCTCATGAGTACAGGGTGAGGGATGGGGGCCATACCTGGACCTACTGGCGTGAATCCCTGCCTGAAGTGCTGAGTTTCGTCTCTGATGCTTTTCATCAATACTAATACAACTGAATCTATGAAATTCTTTACCGCACTTATTGCGATGTTATTTGTTCAAATGATCTATTCACAGGAAATGAAAGAAGAACCTATCCCCTACAGGGAAATTCCGGCGTATCCGGATGAGTACAATGCGGGCACCGTGGTGGCCAGAATGATTGACGGACTGGGATTCCGTTATTACTGGGCAACACACGGACTAAGGCCCGAAGACCTGGATTACAAACCTTCGGAAACCAACCGGACCATCGGGGAAACGATAGATCATTTATATGGTCTTTCCCGTGTGATCTACAACTCGGCCATAAAAAAACCTAATGACCGGACTGGCTCCCAGGACGATAACCTGGGCTTTGAGGCGAAGAGGAGTTTAACCCTCCAAAACCTGAAAAAGGCCAGTGAGATCTTCGTCACCCAGGAAGATCTTGAAGATAACAAGGTAGTTTTTATAACGGCGAAGGGAGTCCGCGAATACCCCTTCTGGAATCAGATCAATGGTCCTATAGAAGACGCCGTCTGGCATTGCGGCCAGGTAGTTGCGCTAAGGCGGGCCAGCGGGAACCCATTTGACTCCAACGTAAGTGTCTTTCAGGGCAAAAAACGCGAATAAATTCAGAAAAATCAGGTGAAGATCGTCCTAATTCTCCTCCTCTATTACGTCCTATTTATAGAATCGCAATAATTATTAACATAATGTGCCCGTCTGCGAGTGCATTAAAATGCGTATATAAATAACCTGACTATTACATATCGGGTATGCAATTAACGCATTAACCTAAAACAGTAAAAATGAAAAAATTAATCGCACCCCTCGCCGCCCTGCTATTCTTCAGCTTCGGGATCACTGGCGAAAAACTCACCGATGAAGAAAGAGCTATGGCAGTAGCCAAGCTTACTGGTACTCATGAAAAATTGATGAAAACAGTGGAAGGGTTGAGCGAAGCTCAGCTCAATTACAAAAGCAGTCCGGAATCCTGGAGTATTGCAAATTGTGTTGAACACATTACAATATCGGAAAATGCTTTTGCAGAGATGCTAAAAGGAACCTTAGAGGCCATGCCGGATGAAAATATGAGTGCAAGCGCCAGCATGAGCGATGAGGATCTTTACGCCATGATCAGCTCAAGAGATAAGAAAGTGACGACTTCAGAGCCCTTTGAACCATCTGGAAAGTTTGGTACTCATGAAGAAACCCTGGCCAATTTTATAAGCAAGAGAACTGAACATATTGAATTCCTGAAAACTTCTGAGGACGATTTCAGAAGTCATTACAAAGAAATGTCCTTCGGTACGATAGATGCGTATCAAATGGTTTTGTTTATGGCAGGTCATACAGAACGCCACACAAGTCAAATTCTTGATATAAAAGCCAGTGAAGGCTACCCTACAGAATAGGATTACAATCACTGATTACAAGAATCGATCACCCCGGACTTTATAAGTTGCGGGGTGATTTAGTTTAAGTGCTATTGTGTATTTTTAGCACAATGACCTTCCTAACCTTTATTCTGTTCACAGCTTTTGTTGCCGGTTACGCTACCTGGAAACTCAGGCGGGATAAACTTCAGACTCAGGACGGTTACTTTTTAGGAGGCCGTTCCCTTACCGGAATTGTTATTGCAGGCTCCTTGCTTCTCACCAACATTTCTACGGAACACCTGGTAGGAATGAATGGATCGGCTTATAAGAATGGCGCCATCATTATAGCATGGGAAGTTACTTCGGCCATTGCCCTGGTAGTTGGAGCCCTGTATTTTGCACCCCGCTATTTAAAAATGGGGCTCACAACCATCCCTCAATTCCTGGAGGAACGCTTTGACGGACTGACCAGGACACTAATTGCCCTGCTGCTGATTATTTCATTTGTCGCTACCCTCCTGCCAATTGTATTATATACGGGGGCTTTGAACATTGAGGCGATCTTCGATATCTCAGAACTCCTGAACGTCACGCAGCGGGAAGGAATCTGGATCACTATATGGGTAGTAGGGACAATCGGAGCTGTTTACGCCATATTTGGCGGCCTTAAAATGGTGGCATATACCGATACCATTAATGGCTTCGGACTATTGGTAGCCGGACTTCTGGTACCCATAATAGCGGTTGTGAATATCGGTGACGGCAATATCCTGAAAGGTACTGTGGAGATCTTTGAGAACAGTCCGGAGAAATTCAATGTAGTGAGTAATGAATCGGGCTTCGGAGAAGGTGCCAGATCGGCCATTCTGCCCTTCGAAGTGCTATTTACAGGCCTGATGCTGAATCAGATCTATTTCTGGGCCATGCATCAGTCCATCATACAACGTGTACTGGGAGCAGCCAGTCTAAAAGAAGCTCAAAAAGGATTGCTGCTAACCGGTATGCTAAAAATTCTCGTTCCGCTTATAATTGTCTTTCCGGGGATTATAGGATTCTATTATTTCGGGGAGAGTATGTACGACAATCCCGATATGGTCTATCCGGCGCTGGTAAAAATGGTCCTTCCGGCCTGGCTGACCGGATTTTTCGTAGCAGTGATGATGGGGGCGATCCTGACCACTTTCAACAGCGCACTCAACAGTGCTGCCACCATTTTCAGCCTGGGCATATACAAACGATATATTCAGGTGAACGCTCCGGAAAGACGCCTGGTTCGCATCGGCAAACTGAGTTCTGCTATTCTTGCTTTTTCTGCAATACTTATAGCCCCCTTCGTAGCTAATGCACCCGAAGGCCTGTATCAGCTATTGCAACAACTCAATGGGATATTCTTTATCCCTATGGCCAGTGTGATCCTCGCCGGATTCCTGTTCCCCAGGGTTACCGCTAGAGGGGCCAAAGTTGGTTTATTATTCGGGCTGCTCTTTTATGTTCTTATTTACTATGTGCTGGCTCTGGATCTTCATTTTGTACATCTGTGGGGTATCGAATTTGTTCTGAATATTCTGGTAATGCATCTGGCTTCGGGCAAGCGAAGCAAAAAAGAAAAGATCGAGATCAGGGATGCCGGTATTCTGGATCTAAAGCCGTGGCGATATGCACGTCCGTTTAGCATCTTCCTGGTGGCATTCACCATTATTTTGTACCTTTTACTGGGAAATGTTTGATATGGAGAAGGAATTTAGAAATTACAATGCTCCCGATGTAAAAGCCTCTGTACGTGAACACTACAGGAAGATGAGGCAGTATCAGACCGTAGATTATGTACGGCAAATGCATCGGAAATACCTGAATTTTGAACATCCTATGGACTTGTGGGAGGCCATGGGGCACTTAAACGATCTGATAGATGTGAGTGACCCTGATCTGGACTTGCCCAATGTGCAACATCTTATACAGAGCGCGGAGGCCATACGAGCGGACAACAGACCTGACTGGATGCAACTGGTGGGCCTGATTCACGACCTTGGTAAGGTGATGTTTTTATGGGGTAGCGATGAGGACGGTACAAGTCAGGATGAACAATGGGGTATGGTTGGTGATGTCTTTGTGGTAGGTTGCAAATTACCTGATAGCTGTGTATATCCGGAATTTAACAAACTCAATCCGGATATGCAGAATCCCGAATATAACTCGGAACTGGGTATCTATGAAGAAGGATGCGGCCTGGACCAGCTCAACCTGGCATGGGGGCATGATGAGTATTTGTACCGGGTACTGGACCACCACAGCGAAAATAAAATTCCGGAAGCCGGTATGGCCATGATCCGATACCATTCTTTCTACCCCTGGCACTCCGGCGGCAGTTATAAGCCTTTACTGAATACAAAGGATAAGCAGTATATGGAATGGATCAGGGATTTTAACCAATACGACCTCTATACTAAAAGTGAAAAGATCTATGATCTTGAGGAAGTTAAAGCACACTACGCCCCGATAGCCGAAAAATATCTGGGCACAGAACCGATTTACTGGTAATTATTAGAATTTCCTTTCAGCCAGAACTACTTTTATAGAGGATAGTATATTTTTTGGTCAGCAAGGCTGATGGTCTGTGAATTTGATCAAAAATCAGGCTCAGGGAGATTGTATTCACAGTGAGCACTTTAGACCGATCTCCGCTTAAATTTTGATAAAGCTTAACATCTTATTATGATCAAAATCATTAACTTACAAGGAGTTAGTATGTAATTTTGGCAATCCTTCACATAAATCTATGAAAAATGAATTTTAGAACAACTTTAATTCCCGGCCATAATTGGAAGATCGCGATCATATTACTTATCGCGGCAATAGTCGTTCCAATAGAAAGCACATATGCATTCCAGGAAGCTGCTGTACAGCAGAATGCAAGTTTTAAGCAATACAAGGGTGAGGTATTGGATAGTCAGACGAGATCTCCGTTGATCTTTGCCACTGTGGCGCTGGAAAATTCCAACATCACCACGGTTACCAATACAGAAGGTAAATTTCTTCTTAAAGTACCGGAAAATACCACATCTGGAAATGTACTGGTTTCCTTTTTAGGTTATAAGACCAGATTAATTCCTTTAAACCAGTTAAAACCTAACAAGAATAGAATTACACTGGATGTTTCAATTACCCAGCTGGCAGAGGTGAATATCAGTATTCCCAAAAGTGCTGAAAGACTGGTACGTGAAACCCTGAGCAGGAAAGGAGAGAATTATTTTGACGACCCTACGGTAATGACAGCATTTTACAGGGAAACCATCAAGAAAAGAAGAAAGAATGTATCCCTGTCCGAAGCAGTGGTTAACATCTACAAAGCACCATATACCTCCTCCAGGAGAGATGCGGTACAACTTTACAGGGCACGTAAAAGTACGGACTACAGCAAATTGGATACGCTGGCACTTAAACTACAGGGCGGCCCCTTTAATGCTTTATTTGTGGACATCATGAAGTACCCGGAATATATCTTCACCAACGATAATATTTCGGATTACAACTACACTTTTGACAGATCGACACGAATTAATGACAAACTGATCTATGTAGTTAATTTTGAACAAAGGAGTGAAATTACAGATCCGCTTTATAAGGGAAAGCTCTTTATTGATGCTGATAAAAAAATACTTACCAGTGCTATTTACTCCCTGAACATTACAGACAGACTTATAGCAAGTAAGATGTTTGTGCGCAAAAAACCACGCAATGCCATGGTATATCCCAATGAAGTGGCATACAGGGTGGACTACAGGGAAAAAGATGGCAGATGGTATTACGGATACAGCAATGTGCTGTTAGAGTTTAAAGTGGATTGGGACAAGCGATTATTTAACTCCATATACAGCATGACGGCTGAAATGGCAGTTACCGATTGGGAAAAGAATACTTCAGGTGAAGTGCCCAGGGGTAAGGAGCGACTTAAATCCTCTATTATTATGAGTGATGAAGCCATAGGATTTTCAGATCCGGATTTCTGGGGAGAGTACAATATTATCGAACCGGAGAAATCAATTGAATCCGCAATCAAAAAAATTCAAAGACAGCTAAAAAGAAATAAATCCGATGGCGGGGCTTCAGCTCCCTGAGCCAGGATCTAAAAATGAGAAAGTCGGTTTGATTCAAAGCCGACTTTTTTATTTACAGCAAGTCCTAACTTAGCCGGATAAAGAGCTTCCAGCTTATGAACAATTGTTTATAACTTACGTTCATAAGGTGTTGATTTATTTTACATTAGAATATTTGGATGCAGGCCAAAAATCGTATATATTAGCTTTATGGTTTTAAGGATAAGCCTGTCTAGGGAAGATCTGTATGACCATTATAAAGTTGACGTTCTTTATATTGTTGTTTAACCGATTGCAAAGCAGCGGTAACTTGTTACCAAAGTGGAGCAAAAAGTGAGCGTTATGTAGGGAGGCTGTCGCTTTCCGAACACTATGTGAGTACTTTTGGTTTAAATATGAGATTTCGATTTTATGTTTAAAATAAAAGCACAAAAACGACGAGAAGAAATTTTGATTAGTTGCTTGGTTGAAAAACTGAGGCGAAAAAAGTTTCAAACGTTGAAGCAGTGAGCGAATGCAATCAATGGTTGCGGTGCTGTACTCCGGTACAACACAAAAAGTTTGCAAGCTGTTTCTAGAAAGCCATATCAATGTACCCGTTACAATGATATGGCTTTTGTTTTTTATCTCCCCTTATAAGGCCCCTAAAGTTTCCTAAAAGCCTGTCAAAATAGATTCCTTAAATTGTATATTTGCTCCGCTTAAAGGAAAACATTTCATCTATATGCCTAACATTGTCTACACCAAAACTGATGAAGCTCCAGCTTTGGCCACCCAGTCATTCTTACCAATTGTAAAAGCTTTTACCGCTACGGCCGGAATTGACATAGAAACTAAAGATATTTCACTAGCCGGCAGAATACTGGCTTCCTTCCCTGAATTCCTCGAGGAGTCTCAGCGTATAAGCGATGATCTGGCAGAGTTAGGTCAGCTGGCCAAAAACCCTGATGCCAATATCATCAAACTACCAAATATCAGTGCCTCCATACCACAGCTCAAGGAGGCTATTAAAGAACTTCAGTATAAAGGCTATGCGCTGCCCGACTATCCGGATGAACCTGCCAATGATGAAGAATCGACTATTAAATCCAGGTATGACAAAATAAAGGGAAGTGCCGTCAATCCGGTATTGAGGGAAGGCAACTCGGACCGCAGGGCGCCAAAGCCCATAAAGAACTACGCCCGAAAAAATCCACACTCTATGGGTGCCTGGGACCCGGGTTCTAAAACACATGTTGCCACCATGGGCGCCGGAGATTTCAAATCGAATGAAAAATCGGTGACTATGGACAGTGCCGATATTCTTCGTATTCAACTCAGGCATGATAATGGGGAGGTTAAAATCCTCAAGGACAATGTTGCCGTCCTCGACGGTGAGATCGTAGATGCAACAGTACTGAGCAAAAAAGCATTGCTCGATTTTCTGAGTGCCCAAATAGAGGATGCTAAATCTACAGACCTTCTACTGTCTGTGCACCTGAAAGCAACCATGATGAAGGTTTCAGACCCTATCATATTTGGTCATGTGCTGGAGTCTTATTTTCCCCTGGTCTTTGAGAAATATACCGCCTCATTTGAAGAATTGGGCATCAGCTCAAAAGAAGGGCTTGAGAGCTTGCTGGAATCCATTAAGAAATTACCTAAGGGCAAGCGCATGTGTATCGAGAACGATATCAAAAAAGCACTTCAGGAAGGACCGGATCTGGCCATGGTGAATTCCGATAAGGGAATTACTAACCTGCATGTCCCCAGCGACGTAATCATAGATGCCTCTATGCCAGCTATGATCAGAAGTGGGGGACAAATGTGGAACGCCGCCGGACAGCTTCAGGATACTAAAGCAGTTATTCCGGACAGCAGCTATGCAGGCGTATACCAGGCAACTATTGATTTTTGCAAAGAAAATGGTGCCTTTGATCCCACTACTATGGGAACTGTGCCCAATGTAGGGCTGATGGCTCAAAAGGCAGAAGAATACGGGTCTCACGACAAGACTTTTGAAATTCCTGCCAATGGCTTTGTAGAGGTTGTAAATGAGGCCGGTGAAGTGATTCTGGAACACCCTGTGGAAACGGGTGATATCTGGCGTATGTGCCTGGTAAAAGATGCTCCTATCAGAGATTGGGTTAAACTCGCTGTAGGGCGCGCCAGGGCCTCTGAAACGCCGGCAGTTTTTTGGCTGGACGAGGACAGGGCTCATGATTCTGAATTGATAAAGAAAGTAAATGCATACTTGCCGGAGCAGGATACAGAAGGACTTGATATTCGCATCTTGTCTCCTGTAGAAGCCACAAAATATACATTAAAACGAATCAAGGATGGGGAGGATACTATCTCGGTATCCGGAAACGTATTGAGGGACTACCTGACGGATTTATTCCCAATCCTGGAAGTGGGCACCAGTGCAAAAATGCTCTCTATCGTTCCGCTGATGAACGGAGGGGGCTTGTTCGAAACAGGTGCCGGTGGTTCTGCCCCTAAGCATGTAGAGCAATTCCTGGAAGAAGGACATCTGCGCTGGGATTCCCTCGGAGAATTCCTGGCCCTGGGAGTATCGCTGGAGTTTTACGGTCAGAAATACGATAATAAGAGGGCTGTAGTCCTTTCCGAGACGCTGGATCTGGCCACCGAACAATTTCTGGAGTCCAACAGATCACCTTCCCGCATAGTGGGAGAACTGGATACAAGAGGCAGTCATTTTTACCTGGGTTATTATTGGGCCAGGGAACTGGCAAATCAAACTACAGATCCAGACCTGCATTCGATTTTCAGTAAGGTAAGCGAGGAGCTCGAAAAGGAAAAGGACAATATTCTGAAGGAGCTGCTAGACGCTCAGGGTGAACCACAAAGTGTAGGCGGCTATTATAAACCGGATGATCAGATGGTGGCAGCTGCTATGAGACCGAGTGCTGCTTTGAATGCCATCCTCGATAGAATTTAATTACCCCAGTAAAGGAAATAGTCTGCTTCCAGTCATTTTTTTGATCCGTAAGCAACTTATTACAGCTTTGATTATCTATATTTAAAGAAAAAAGCTTGGATGGATCGACTTGTCAGGCTGGTACTTTTTTGCCTCTGCCTCCTTTCTACAATAAACTTATTAGCACAACAAAAGTATACCCTGAGCGGTACCATCAGGGATAATGCCAGTAACGAGACGCTCATCGGGGTTACCCTGCTGATTACTGAACCCAGGACAGGTGTAACCACCAATGAATACGGCTTCTATTCCATCACCTTACCCGAAGGTCGCTATGAGATCCAGCTGAGCTCACTGGGCTATGAGGATATCGTACAGACCATAGATCTGAACCAGAACCTAAAAATCAACTTCCTGATGAATGAACGGGCCGAGGAATTAGAGGAAGTAATTGTTACGGAAGATGCGGAAAAGATAAACATCAGGAAGCCTCAAATGAGTGTAAATACCCTGTCTGTACAGACCATCAAGGATATTCCGGTGGTACTGGGTGAGGCCGATGTTGTAAAGTCGCTATTGCTTTTGCCGGGAGTCACCAGCGCCGGGGAGGCTTCCTCAGGATTTAATGTCCGGGGTGGGGCTGCCGATCAGAATCTGATATTACTGGATGAGGCTACCATTTTTAATTCTTCACATCTCTTTGGCTTTTTCTCCGTATTCAACCCCGACGCTATCAAAGATGTCAAACTCTACAAAGGTGCCATTCCGGCCCGCTACGGCGGTAGGGCGTCTTCCGTATTAGAGATCTTTCAGAAAGAGGGGAATAGCAAGGAATTTAAAATGAGTGGAGGGATTGGCGTTGTAGCCAGCAGACTTCTTGCCGAAGGCCCTATTGTGAAGGATAAAGCAGCATTCCTTATTGGCGGCCGGGCCTCATACGCCCACTTCTTCCTGCCACTTATTGATATTGACAATTCCGCGAACTTCTACGATCTGAACGCCAAGATCAATTATAAGATAAATGATAGAAACAGTCTGTATCTTTCAGGCTATTTCGGGCGCGATCTTTTCAGTTTATCTGATAACTTCATCAATATTTACGGTAATGCTGTTGTTAATTTCAGGTGGAACCACCTGTTCTCCAATAAGTTGTTTTCTAACCTTTCTGTTATCTATTCCGATTATTTCTACGGCCTGGAACTTGATTTTGCCGGCTTTGAGTGGGATTCGGGAATCCTGAATTTTAACGTAAAATACGACCTGAAACACTACATAAGTGATAATCTTCAGATCAACTACGGGCTCAACAATATCTACTACAAGTTTAACCCGGGTAAGATAGTCCCCAACAGTGAAGATTCAGGGATCGTGGAAGAACAGCTTATCGAAAAATACGCGAACGAATCTGCGGCCTATATCGATGTGGAACATGACATTTCGGATAAGATTTCGGTGCAGTACGGACTGCGCGTGAGTCACTTTGTGCGCCTGGGACAGGATGAGCTTTTCGTTTACCAGGATGATAATCCGGTCGATTTTGATCCCTTTACGCTGGTATACCAGGAAGCAACACCCATAGATACCATTAATCCTGGCAGAGGTAACAGTCTGGCCACTTTTACCAACCTGGAGCCCAGGGCTTCCATAGCTTACATTTTGAATGACAACAATTCTATTAAGGCCGGATATGCCCGTATGGCACAATACCTGCACCTGCTGTCAAATACCAGCTCCCCTACCCCGCTTGATGTGTGGACACCCAGCGGCCCGTTTGTAGAACCGCAGATAGCAGATATTTATTCAATCGGATATTTCAGAAATATTAAGGAAGGGGCGTATTCATTTGAAACGGAAGTCTTTTACAAGGAAATTCAAAACCGGATCGACTATATAGATGGTGCCAATCTGATTGCCAATAATGCTATAGAACAGGTTATCCTCTCCGGGGAAGCGCGCGCCTATGGCCTGGAATTCCTGTTCAGGAAGAACGAGGGGCGCTTTAAGGGTTGGTTGGCATACACCCTGTCGCGTTCCGAGCAAAGAACACCGGGCCGTGAACCCTTTGCGGATAATGGGCGCTCCAATATGGAGACCGGGATCAATCTGGGAGAATGGTATAGTACGCCTTATGATAAAACCCATGATATCGCTCTATACGGAAGCTATGAACTGAACAAAAAATGGAGATTCAACGCCAATTTTATATACCAGACGGGGCAGCCTACCAACTATCCTCTTGGGCAATTCGAATTCCAGGGTGTAACGGTGCCCTACTTCGGACTGAGAAACGAGGAACGTTTGCCCGACTATCACCGCCTTGACCTTGCCGCTACCCTGACACCGAAAAGCAATCAGGGGCGAAATTGGCAGGCAGAATGGGTATTCAGTATCTATAACGTGTATAACAGATACAACGCTGCCTCCATCAATTTCCGTGAAAACAGTGATACGGGAGCAAATGAAGCTGTGCGTACCGCCATATTCGGTATCGTGCCTTCTGTCACCTATAACTTTAAATTTTAGCAATGAGGAAGTTGCTGATACTAGGATTTTTAACGATGTTGACGAGCGCATGTGAGGATGTGGTCGACATTGATGTGCCTGCTGAGGATCCGCGACTAATAGTGGATGCCCTTATTCGTGTAGACGAGAGCCAGCAATTTATCAATGCCGCAGTGCAAGTAGGTCTTACCAGTTCATTTTTTGAAGCCATCCCGGTAACGGGGCTGACAGATATTACGATCATCAATCTGAGCCTGCCTAACGCAGATTGTGGCAACTGTCTTATTCTGGAGGAAATGACCCCGAACTCCGGAACTTATGAGGCAATTACAAGCCCGGACTTTTTTATGGGCGGGGAGCTCATCCTGCAACTGACCCATGAAGGTCGACTCTATTTCGCCAGTACGGAATATGTTCCTGCTGTACCTATAGATTCTCTGGTACAGGGAACAGAAACACTTTTTGATGACGATGAGACCGAAGTGATAGTCACATTTACTGACGCTCCGGACCGTGACGACTATTACATCTTTGATTTTAATTTCGGTGAATTTTTCCCAACTGAGGATACCTTTTACAAGGGACAGCAGTTTAGCTTCTCTTACTTTTACGACCAACTTTTTGAACCGGGGACGGAGCTGGAAATTAAATTACTTGGGGCAGATCAGGCGTTTTATAATTATATGAATCTATTGATCCAGCAAAGTGATGACCAACTCGATATATTTTCAACACCGGTGGCAACCCTGAGGGGGAATATATTCGATGTCACAGACCTGGATAATATGGAAGTAGTAGATAATGTGTCTCAGCCGGATCTTTTCCCACTGGGCTATTTCGCTGTTGTTCAGGAATACAGGGACACTTTGATTATTGAATAATTGAGGCATGAAGAAAAGTGTTATAATACCGGTCTGCAGATTAATGCTGATTTGCGTATGCACGGTAAATATTGTCCTTTTGGGTGCCTGTGAGGATGTGGTGGATGTAGACACGCCCACCGAAGAACCCAGGCTCATAGTGGATGGTCTGATCAGGGTTGATACAACAGAGCAGTTCATGGGTATCCGGATAAGAATTTCTGAAACAAGTAACTTTTTCGAGCCGATACCGGTAACCACTGTCGATAATATTGTGATCCTATACGAATTCTTTGAGGACGGTCTGATAGTCGGAACCGGAAGTTCCAGCCTGGCTGAAGAAAGCCCGGGAAGCGGCATCTACATCCCGGATCCGAATTTCTCCTCTGAACAACGAATCCCAACAAGTATTGTAGAATTTGATGTGTTGTATACCTTGCTGATCAATTATCAGGACAGGGTCTTTGCTTCCCAGACCAGATATGTGCCCACCGTACCCATAGACCAGGTTGTCCAGGGTACCGAAACGCTTTTTGACGACGAGGACACAGAAGCCATCGTGACTTTTACCGACTTTCCCGATCGGGATGATTATTATGTATTCGATTTTAGTTTTAGTGAATTCCTGACTGCAGAGGACACATTTATCAAAGGACAGGAGTTTAGCTTCTCCTATTTCTATGACAGACAATTTGATCCGGGAACGGAGATTGAGGTTAGTATTTTAGGAGCAGACCAGGAATTTTACAATTATATGAACCTGCTACTCGAGCAGAGTGACGATCAGCTGGATATCTTTAGTACTCCGGTAGCCACTGTCCGCGGTAATGTCTTTGATGTCACTGGCCTGGATAATATTGATATTGTAGATAATGTAGACCGTCCGGAAGATTTTGCGCTGGGCTATTTCGCCATTGTCCAGGTATTTAAAGATACGCTCCTGATAGAGTGAAATCTAACCAGTTTCTCTTGCTTCCCCTATTGCTGAAGTTTTATGAACTCATAGATCGACTTTTCTACCAGATGTGCAGCCTGTTTCATGTTATAGTCGAGTGATCTGTCCGGATCCCTTACCTCAATAACATCGGTCAGGCCCAGCTCTTGAAGCGATTCCTTGGAAGTATCCAGGGCTCCACATATTCCTATTACGGGCACCCCTACTGCCTTACCCAGCTCAAGAATGCCGTGGATAAGCTTCCCTCTCAGTGTCTGTTCGTCAATCTTCCCCTCACCTGTGATGATATAATCAACAGACTCCTGATGCAATAAATCAGGAACACCGGCCAGTTCCAGGACAAATTTTGCACCACCGATAAATTCAGCACCCAGAAAACTCATAAGTCCATAAGCCGTGCCACCTGCAGCACCTGCGCCGGGAACTTCTGCATTTGCCAGACCCATTATTCCCTGAACACGATCATCCAGGTTTCTCAGACCACTATCCAGTTGTTTAATCTGATCTTCATCAGCACCTTTTTGAGCGGCATAGACGTGGGCAGCACCCTGAGGCCCATAGAGCGGATTATTGACGTCGTTAATGGCATAGATCTTTACACCCTTTAACAGTGAGTTGTCTGTAGGAACCCGTATCCCTATCACTTGGCTCAGATTAGCACCAACCGGGGTCAGGACTTCAGTTACCTCGTTGATAAACTCATATCCCATTGCTGCTGCAATACCCATTGCGGCGTCATTGGTAGCACTGCCACCAAGTCCGACAAATACCTTTTTTGCACCTTGTTCCAAGGCATGTTTTATCTGAAGTCCGGTACCGAAAGTAGAGGTGGTTAATGGGCTTCGCTCTGACTTTTCCAGAAGTTCAAGTCCTGCTGTACGGGCCATTTCAACATAGGCTGTCTTTGTATCACTGTCGTAAAGGTATTCGGCCTTTAAGGGTCTGCCTAATGGATCCCGGCTATCACAAAAAACCGTTTCCGCGGCTGTATAATGCGCAGCGGATTCCAGGAAACCATCGCCACCGTCTGAAAGGAGTGCACTGTAGAACTTCGCCTCAGGATCTGCCTCCAGGATACCTTTTTCAAGCGCCCGGATGACTTCCCTGGCACTGAGTGAGCCTTTAAATTTGTCGGGGACCAGGAGGTACTTCATATCCTAATTCTTTAAGAGCCATTTAAATTCAAACGGACCTATAGTCCAGTATTCTGTTGAAATTGTTTCATTGGTGATCAGATCCACAGTTGAACCCGTCATAGCCTCAACCGTAATATCCAGATCAGAAAAATTATGTAGTGCGTAAAGGACTTCCCCTTTGCTTTCCCTGATGATGACAAACAGCGAATCTGTGGCATCGTACGTGGCCGATGCGAACGGATTAAAAACTGTGTTAGCTCTGCGGACTTTAAGCATCTGTGCATATTTGGAATAGATGCGGTTCCGGAGTGAAGACCCTGTCTCCAGTTCGGCAACCAGGGTATCGTAATCAAGCTTTTTTCGATTGATACGGCGATTGATACCACTCTGAATGGCAGCTTCCCTGTCATTTTCGGAGCCCAGCAAACTGTGGTAATAAATTCCGGG
>CAJHXL010000012.1_pt1 | contig 17840 bp, 12 predicted proteins | sample 9198601 | NCBI WGS metagenome assembly CAJHXL01 (sample SAMEA7708277, study PRJEB35096) | sediment metagenome | biome: marine neritic benthic zone biome [ENVO:01000025]; feature: sediment [ENVO:00002007]; material: shallow marine sediment [ENVO:03000034] sea grass bed [ENVO_01000059] ...
CGACGGGGCTCACCCCTTACCATACCGAACAGGGAAGTTAAGTCCGTCTGCGCCGATGGTACTGCCGATTGGTGGGAGAGTAGGCCGCTGCCTTCTTCGAAAACCCTGTAGTAAACTTGTGTTACTGCAGGGTTTTTTTTATGGCATAAAACGCAAGGAACCTGCAGCAAGCTTTTGTATAGGGGAAGTAACGCCTCCTCCCCGCATCAAACAAGATAACCGAAAGCACTGCAAAGCGCAAGCAGGGAATAAAATGACAATTAAATACGAGGCATATCGCCCTCGCCTTTAAGCGGTAGAATTGAACTTCCCATAAGATAGGTGTCTACATGATGAGCAGCTTGTCTGCCCTCTGAGATCGCCCATACGATTAAGGACTGACCTCTTCGTTGGTCTCCTGCCACAAAAACACCGGGAATATTGGTTTGGTAATCCTTTATAGAAGCTTTGATATTTGTTCTTGCATCCATTTCCAGTCCCAGTTGCTGAGCTACACTCATTTCAGAACCTGTAAAACCAAGCGCCAGCAATGCTAATTCACATTTCCATTCCTTTTCAGTGCCCTCGATTTCCTTAAGTACCGGTCTTTCACCAGGAGTCTTAATCCACTCAACTTCCACTGTAATAAGTCCTTTGAGATTCCCTTTGCTATCGCCTACAAATTCTTTTGTCGAGATACTAAAGAAACGTTCTACTCCTTCCTTATGCGAAGAACTGGTTCGCAAACGCATTGGCCAAAATGGCCAGGGTTGATCTTTAGGTCTTTCCAATCCAGGCTTGCCTAAAATTTCAAAATTGGTTACTGATTTCGCACCCTGTCTGAATGAAGTACCTATACAGTCAGATCCGGTGTCACCACCACCTATCACAATTACATTCTTGTCTTCAGCGAGTATATCCGGTTCATCGAAGGCAATTCCGTCTACTCGGCGGTTGTTCTGACCTAAGAAGTCCATGGCTTGTACAACACCTTTCAGATCAGCACCTTTTATCGGAAGTTTTCTTCGCACGGTGGCACCGCCGCAAAGTAATACAACATCAAATTCTTCTTTTAGTTCCTGGGCATCCTTATCTACTCCAATATGAACGCCACATTGGAAACTAATACCTTCTTTTTCAAGTACTTCGAGACGGCGGTCAATGATGTGTTTTTCCATTTTAAAATCAGGAATGCCGTATCTAAGAAGTCCGCCAGGCTTTTCATCCCTTTCAAAAACAGTTACCCAATGACCAGCTCTGTTTAACTGTTGGGCTGCTGCCAGACCTGCAGGACCTGAACCGATAACAGCTACTTTTTTGCCAGTCCTGGACTCCGGTTCCTGAGGTAGTATCCATCCTTTTTTAAAAGCTGTTTCAACAATGTTCTTTTCAATATTCTCTATGGATACAGGATCTTCATTTATACCTAATACACAGGCTTCTTCACAAGGAGCCGGGCAAAGTCTGCCGGTAAATTCAGGGAAATTGTTGGTGGCATGGAGGATATCGGCTGCTTTTTCCCATTTGCCGCGATATACTGCATCGTTGAAATCCGGGATCAGATTACCCAAAGGACAACCACTATGGCAAAAGGGGATACCACAATCCATACACCGGGCACCCTGCTCCTTAATCTCCTTTTCCTTCATCGGAATAGTAAATTCCTTGTAGTTCTTAATCCGCTCTTTTACAGGGGCGTATTCTTCAACCTTACGGTCATACTCCATAAAACCAGTTATCTTTCCCATACCGTGCTTAAATAAGTTCGAGCTTTTCTTTTTCCAATCTGATCAATGCCTGCCTGTATTCTTCCGGGAATACTTTAATAAATTTGGGCAGACAGAACTCCCAATTTTCCAGTATTCTTTGAGCCAGAGGGCTGTAGCTTGCATTATAATGATTCTCAATGAGTTCTTTTAGCTGCGCCACATCCTTGTCCTCCTCAACCCTGAGTAAGTTGAGACCTTCCTTACTGCACTTTTGCTCAAAATTGTTTTCGTAGTCATATACATAGGCAATTCCGCCGCTCATGCCGGCACCGAAATTTCGGCCCACCTGACCTAATATCACCGCTACACCGCCTGTCATGTACTCGCATCCGTGATCTCCAATACCTTCAACAACGGCTGTAGCCCCAGAATTCCTCACACAAAATCGCTCACCGGCCTTGCCGTTAATATAAACCTCACCTGAAGTTGCCCCATATAGGGTTACATTTCCAGTGATGATATTCTCCTCTGGTTTTAAAGTGGATTTGTGAGGAACCTTTATGATCAATTTTGCACCGGAAAGACCTTTACCCAGATAGTCGTTGGTATTTCCATTCACCACCATAGTCAGTCCTTTGGTTGCAAATGCTCCGAAACTCTGACCTGCCGATCCATTAAAATTCAACTTCAGGGTATTTTCCGGCAGGCCTTTAGCTCCATAAATTTTCGAAATTTCATTACTGATTATTGCACCGACCGCCCTGTCTGTGTTATGAATAAGAAAATCGAGTACTGTCTTTTCTTTTCTGAATAAGGCCGGATGGGCTTTCTCAATGATCTCAAATTCAATGGATTTATCCACTTTGTGAATCTGAGGTTGTGTATTATAAAGTTTTGTACCCTTCGGGATATCAATTTGATGTAGTATAGGAGTAAGATCCAAGCCCTGGGCCTTATAGTGCTCTATCGCCTTTTTGCGATCCAGTTTTTGAACCTGCCCTACCATCTCATTCACGGTTCTGAAACCTAATTGTGCCATGATCTCCCTCAATTCCTGCGCTACGAAGTACATGTAATTAACTACGTGTTCAGGTTTGCCTTCGAATTTTTTTCTCAACTCAGGATTTTGTGTGGCAATGCCAACAGGACAAGTGTTAAGGTGGCAGACCCGCATCATTATACAGCCCGATGCTACCAATGGAGCTGTGGCAAATCCGAATTCTTCAGCCCCCAATAGGCAAGCAACGGCCACGTCCCTGCCCGTTTTTAGCTGCCCGTCACATTCCAGGACTACCCGATTCCGCAAATCGTTCATGACCAATGTTTGCTGAGCTTCAGCTATACCTAATTCCCAGGGTAATCCTGCGTGTTTTAGTGAGGTCAGTGGCGATGCCCCAGTTCCTCCATCATATCCTGATATCAGGATCACATCTGCCTTTGCCTTTGAAACACCGGCGGCCACGGTCCCCACGCCAATTTCTGAGACCAGTTTGACATTTATACGCGCCTCCCGGTTAGCCGATTTCAAGTCATATATCAGCTGGGATAAGTCTTCAATAGAATAGATGTCGTGGTGTGGAGGAGGGGAGATCAACCCGACATATGGAGTTGAATTTCTTGTTTTGGCAATAGATGGATTAACTTTTGGTCCCGGTAACTGGCCTCCTTCTCCGGGTTTTGCGCCCTGCGCCATTTTGATCTGGATCTCGTGGGCGTTAGTCAGATAATTGGAAGTTACACCAAAACGGCCCGAGGCCACCTGTTTGATCGCACTATTCTTCCAGTCGCCGGTTTCATTTTTATAAAAGCGCTCCGCATCTTCTCCCCCTTCACCTGAGTTGCTCTTGCCACCGATCCTATTCATGGCAATGGCCAGATTTTCATGAGCTTCTTTGCTAATCGAGCCATATGACATGGCCCCTGTTTTAAATCGCTTTACAATTTCGGTCCAGGGTTCTACTTCCTCAATCGGGATAGGATCATAATTAGAGAATTCAAAGAGTCCTCTTATGGTCAAAAGGTTTTTAGATTGTTCATTGACCATTTTTGTGAATTCTTTGTATGTGTCGGGCTCGTTATTTCGAACCGCCTTTTGCAGTTTTGCGATAGATACCGGATTGAACATATGGAGCTCTCCGTCACGTCTCCATCTGTATTCACCACCAATTTCCAGATCAAGGTTAGCAGCAACATGCTGTTTTTGAAAAGCCTTGCTATGTCTTTTGGCAATTTCTTTTTCTATTTCATAAAGACCAATACCTTCAATCCGGGTCGGGGTATTAGGGAAATATTTCTCTACTACCTTGGAATTAAGACCAATGCATTCGAACAACTGGGAACCGCGATATGAATTCAAGGTGGAAACACCCATTTTGTTCATGACCTTAAGAATACCTTTACCAATGGCCTTATTGTAATTGTGAATTGCCTCGTCGAAGCTGTATTCTGTAATATCCTGTTCCTCAATTTGCTCACCAATGATCTCATTAACCAAATATGGATTGATTGCACTGGCTCCAAAGCCGAACAAACAGGCAAAATGATGTACTTCACGAGGTTCTGCAGACTCTATGATGATACTGAGCTTGGATCTCTTACCCAGTCTTTGAAGTCCACTGTTTACAAAAGCGCAGGCCAATAAAGCCGGGATCGGGGCATTTTCTTCGTTCATATTCCGATCTGAAAGAATGATAATATTGGCCCCCTGATCGATTGCGCTTTCAGCCTCCTTTAAGACTTTTTCCAGTCCTTCTTCCAGGGCATTATGTCCCCGGGCTACTTTGTATAATATCGGGATTGAAACTACCTTGTAATCCGGACTGCGGTCGTGATTTTTGATCTTGTCGAGATCTTCTTTGGAAATTACCGGATTCTGGATCTTGAGTTTTCTGCAATGCAGTTGGATATATTCAAATATATTGTGATCACTACCCAAGGTTAGGCTAATATCGGTAATAAGTTCCTCTCGTATTCCATCCAATGGTGGATTTGTAACCTGGGCAAACAATTGCTTGAAATAATTATATATTAACTGGGGCCTTTCTGAGAGCACGGCAATGGGAGTGTCTGATCCCATTGACCCAATGGGCTCTTTGGCATTTTTGCCCATGGGAAGTATTATTGTATTAATATCCTCCAGGGTATAGCCAAAAACAGCTTTTCTTTTTTCCAGGGTCTCCTCACCAAGGAATAAAGGGCATTCGCGGTAGGGTATGTCGCGCAGATGAACCAGGTTTTTATCCAGCCATTTTTTATAAGGATGCCTGCCGGCAATCTCTTCTTTGATCTCTTCATCATTCACAATACGCCCTTCCTCCATATTCACCAGGAACATTCTTCCCGGTTCCAGCCTGCCGTGGTAATCGATGTTTTCAGGATCCAGTTCCAGGACACCGGTTTCGGAAGACATCACCACATATCCATCTTTGGTAACCGAGTATCTTGACGGCCTCAGGCCGTTTCTATCCAGAACCGCCCCTATATAACTTCCATCTGTAAAAGGAATGGAGGCCGGACCGTCCCAGGGCTCCATCAGGCATGCATGATATTCGTAAAATGCTCTTTTAGACTCAGACATTTCCACGTTCTTTTCCCACGCCTCCGGAACCAGGATCATCATAACCTCCGGTAGTGACCTGCCAGTCATCAATAGCAGTTCAACAACCATATCCATCGTGGCCGAATCTGATTTCCCAGGTAGAATTGTGGGAAGGATCCTTTTAATATCCTCACCGAACAAATCGCTTTCCAGCAGTCCCTCCCTGGATCGCATCCGACTTATATTGCCGCGCAATGTATTGATCTCACCATTGTGGCACATATACCTGAATGGTTGTGCCAGATCCCAGGTTGGGAATGTATTTGTGGAAAATCTTTGATGTACCAGGGCCAGTCGGGTAACCACCCTGGTATCCATAAGGTCTTTGTAGTACAAACCAATATCCTCTGGTTTTAAAAGCCCTTTAAAGATGATTATTTTGGTGGAAAGGCTAGGTAAATAAAAGTATTGACTCTCCGATAATTTGGAATTATATATTTCGTGTTCACTTATTTTTCTTGCGATAAACAGTTTGATATTGAATTCCTGGTCACTTTGTTTACCACTGGCTCTTCCTACAAATACTTGCTTCACAAAAGGTTCGGTTTCAGATGCCATTCTGCCCGGAACAGTCTTATTCACCGGAACATCACGCCATCCAATCAACTTCAAACCTTGTTCCTCAATGTTTTTTTCGAATGCGGTAACGCAGAAATTCCTTTGGTTCTCCTTTTGAGGAAGAAATACATTGGCTACTGCGTATGAACCGGCTTTTGGCAGCTTAAATTCACATTCCTCTTCAAAGAACTTGTGTGGTATATCAATCAAAATTCCAGCGCCATCACCAGTCTTTCCATCGGCGCTTACCGCACCCCTGTGTTCGAGTTTGACCAGGATTTCAAGGGCCTTGTGAATGATATCATTGGACTTCTTTCCTTTTAGGCTGCAGATAAAGCCAGCACCACAGTTATCGTGTTCGAATTCAGGTAGATAAAGTCCTTGCCTTTCCAATTTCATAATTGAGGGATTTGACCAAAAATATCAATTTAGATGAGATATTTGCACGCTTTCATTGAGAAGTATATAAAATATTCAACGATGTAAATAAATCGTTAAATAATCTTCAACTTGAAATTTATCAGGTACAAATATTGTGATATTGATAATATTGGCTATGCAGCTATAGTCGCAAACGGCACATTACGGGGTTGAAGACATTGAATTTAGTCTACCCGCTTCATTGCCCCCTTAAATTGCTTAAAAAAAGAGACTAATGTGAAAATCCAAATTTGGGGCCCCTAAAAAACAGGGGGGTGTCGACAGGTATTTTGGTATGATTAATCCTGAAGTATTTGCCTTGAGATAACTATCTTTTGAATTTCACTGGTTCCCTCATAGATCTGAGTGATTTTTGCATCCCTCATCAGTCTTTCCACGTGGTAGTCCTTCACATAGCCATTCCCTCCATGGATTTGAACCGCTTCAACCGTAGTTTCCATAGCAACCTGCGAGGCGTAGAGCTTTGCCATGGCGCCCGAAAGGTCATAATCGTTACCCTCATCCTTGTCCAGGGCAGCCTTGTAGACCAGATAACGGGCTGCCTCAATTTGAGTGTGCATGTCTGCTAACTTGAAAGCAATGGCTTGATGATTACATATTTCCGTACCAAAGGCCTTGCGTTCTTTTGAATATTTTTTTGCCAATTCATAAGCACCGGCAGCAATTCCTAAAGCCTGAGCCGCAATTCCTATCCGACCTCCAGCTAATGTTCTCATAGCAAATTTAAAACCGAACCCATCGTCGCCTATCCTGTTTTCCTTGGGTATTTTGACATCATTAAAGATCAGCGAATGTGTATCACTACCGCGAATACCCAGTTTATTTTCTTTAGGTCCTATTTCAAAGCCTGGCATTCCTTTGTCAACAAGAAGCACATTGATACCGCGATGACCAGCACTGATATCAGTTTGGGCAATGACCATGAATACATCTGCCGTACTTCCATTAGTGATCCAGTTCTTTGTACCATTCAGTATGTAATGGTCCCCTTTATCTATGGCAGTAGTCTTTTGCGATGTTGCATCACTACCGGCTTCAGGCTCTGAAAGACAAAATGCTCCGATAATTTCTCCGGTTGAAAGTTTAGTCAGATACTTTTGTTTTTGATCCTCAGATCCATAAGCTTCCAGGCCCCAGCAGACCAGGGAATTGTTTACCGATACAATAACAGATGCAGAAGCGTCTACCTTAGAAAGTTCTTCCATAGTAATTACATAGGATAATGTATCCAGACCACTACCACCGTATTCAGGATCTACCATCATGCCCATAAATCCCAATTCACTCATTTTATTTATGAGTTCCCTCGGGAATTGTTGTGTTTCATCTCTTTCAATAACACCCGGAAGTAATTCTGCCTGAGTAAAGTCACGGGCGGCCTGCCTGATCATCTGTTGTTCTTCGGTTAGGGTAAAAGTCATTTTAAGATTATTTACTTTGGAATTCCTGCAAAGATAATCTCTTCGGACAGATTTTTACAGTAAAACGATAACGTTTTCGTACCTGTGTGCTATACTGTGATCCGGTAATAAAACTACACAAGAGTTCATCCACTTAATACTTCTTAACCAGAGCAATATTTTTATATTTGTCCTTATCTCATTATCCTTCTAAAATCTATTTACACATGTGGCAACATTAGCTTCTTTTGATTAATAGCGGCAGACGATTGAATACTTAAATCAGTAAACTAAAAGAAGCTAATAACACATTGGACAATGGATAAAATGAAAGATTTACTACATAAATACGAAAACAAGACCCCTGAAATAGTTTTTAACTGGAAGGACCAGGAAACAGAAGCAGAAGGCTGGACAGTAATTAATTCACTTCGTGGTGGTGCCGCTGGTGGAGGCACAAGAATGCGGGAAGGTCTTGATATGAATGAAGTCTTGTCGCTGGCTAAGACCATGGAGGTGAAGTTCACTGTTTCCGGACCTCCAATTGGGGGGGCCAAGTCTGGAATAAACTTTAATCCACACGATCCACGGAAGAAAGGGGTGTTGGAAAGATGGTATAAGGCAGTAGCTCCCTTGCTCAAAACTTACTACGGAACCGGTGGAGATCTGAATGTAGACGAAGTGGTCGAGGTAATTCCCATTACGGAGGATGTGGGTGTCTGGCACCCACAAGAAGGGGTTTTTAATGGACATTTTAAACCAACTGAGGCCGACAAGATCAATAGAATAGGTCAATTGCGACTAGGGGTAAAAAAAGTAATTGAAAGTGCCGACTATTCACCTGATCCCTTAAAAAAGTACACTGTGGCCGATATGATAACAGGCTATGGTGTAGCAGAAGCCATAAGGCATTATTACGATATATACGGTGGAACTGTTATAGGCAAAAAGGCTATTGTACAGGGCTTTGGAAATGTCGGCTCATCGGCAGCTTTCTATTTGGCCCAGATGGGAGCCCGGATTGTTGGAATAATTGACAGGGTTGGTGGAGTTATTAATGAAGATGGATTTACTTTTGACGAAATCAAACATTTCTTTCTGCATAAAAAAGGGAATATGTTGATAGCAGATGCCGACCGAATGATCCCGTTCGAGGAGATCAACGAAAAAATTTGGAGTCTCCCTGCAGAAATTTTTGCCCCTTGCGCCGCTTCTCGCTTAATTAGCAGGGAACAGATATCGGAGCTTATTGATACCGGACTTGAGGTAATTTCGTGCGGGGCCAATGTTCCCTTTGCGGATAAAGAGATATTCTTTGGTCCCATTATGGAGTATACAGATGAAAGGGTCAGCCTAATTCCTGACTTTATTTCAAACTGCGGAATGGCCCGTGTATTCGCATATTTTATGGAACGAAGAGTGTCTATGGAAGACGAAAAAATATTTAGTGACACATCGGATACCATTCGAAAGGCAATTTTAAATATCTTTAAGCAGAATGTAACCAAAAAAAACCTTAGTACAACGGCTTTTGAGTTAGCCTTGAAACAACTTCTTTAAAACTGACCAGTATGGAGACCATTATTATCATTGTATTCCTTGCGGGGTATCTAGCAATAACCCTTGAGCACAACCTAAAAATTGATAAGCTGATTCCGGCCCTGGCCATGATGGCCATATTATGGGCTATTATTGCATTGGCACATTTACCTGTATTTGAAGTGAATGCGGAGTTGAAGGAACTGGAACCTTCACATATAGATGAAATTCTGTTGCATCACCTCGGAAAAACAGCTGAAATCCTGGTCTTCCTCCTGGGGGCGATGACCATTGTGGAAATAATCGACTATTTCGATGGTTTTGCCACAATTAAAGGGTATATCAAGACGAAGAGCAAAGGTAAATTACTCTGGCTGTTCTCGATCTTAGCCTTCATACTGTCTGCTATCATAGATAATCTTACGGCCACTATTGTATTGGTAACTATCCTTCAAAAGGTGATCAAAGACAGAAACACCAGACTTTGGTTTGCCGGTTTGATTGTTATTAACGCCAATGCCGGGGGAGCCTGGTCACCAATTGGGGACGTAACAACTACAATGCTTTGGATTGCCAATAAGGTAACGGCATTACAATTGGTAATCAATGTATTGATACCATCGATCCTCTGTATGGTAGTGCCTACTCTTATCGCTCAGAGATTTAAAGCTTTTAAGGGAGAAATAGAGACTGACCTGGCGGATATTGAGGCTTCTAAATCTAAATTTGGGCCCACGATGCTCTATTTGGGTCTGGGGTCGATCGTATTTGTTCCTTTTTTCAAAACCATTACTCATTTACCACCATATGTGGGCATGATGCTTTCATTAGCAATCGTGGCTACTTTTGCGGAGATATATAGTAGTGCGAAGTTCAGCATCACCACAATTGACGGCGGTGAACATGCAGATCACGCGCACCACAGTCCGGTTCACAAAGCGCTTTCAAAGATTGAATTACCCAGCATTCTGTTTTTCCTCGGTATTCTGTTGGCGGTCGCAGCCCTGGAATCCCTGGGATACTTGTTCCAATACGCCGAGAGTATGAATCATGCCATTCCAAATACAGATATAGTAGTTATGCTATTAGGTGTTGGATCGGCGATCATAGATAACGTGCCTTTGGTGGCAGCAAGTATGGGAATGTTCTCAGAGCCGATAGATAATCCGCTATGGCACTTTATAGCTTATTCCGCGGGTACAGGAGGCAGTATGTTGATCATTGGCTCCGCAGCCGGAGTTGTGGCCATGGGAATGGAGAAGATCGATTTTTTCTGGTATATGAGAAAAATATCACTTCTGGCACTTGCAGGTTTCGTAGCCGGTGCCATTTGTTTTATATTATTACGGGATTTTGTGATATACGCATAATTTAATCGACAAAATACCGTTATAAGGGCAAATTCTAATTGAGAACATTTATGGTACTGCAAGACCTCGTAGATGAGACCCAGGTTGGGGAGGTGGTCTCTGAAGAGAAAACTCTTTCCGTAATCGAGTTAATTTTAAGTGGGGGAACCGGAAGCATAGTAATTATATCAGTATTATTTGCCATGCTGGCGGTGGGACTTTATATCTATTTCGAACGCCTTTTAGCCATAAAAGCTGCTTCCAAAATAGACAAGAACTTCATGAATCAAATCCGGGATCACGTTACCAATGGTAAACTTGATTCTGCCAGGATCCTGTGTGCCCAAACCGATTCTCCGGTAGCCAGACTAACAGAGAAAGGTATTTCCAGGATAGGTAAGCCACTTGACGATATTAATACGGCAATTGAGAATGCGGGAACGCTCGAAGTCTATAAGCTTGAAAAGAATGTAAATGTCCTGGCAACGGTTGCCGGCGCCGCACCAATGATTGGATTCCTTGGTACGGTGATAGGTATGATCATTGCCTTTCATCAATTGGCCAGTAGTGGTGGACAAGCAGAAATGGGAGCCCTCGCATCCGGTATTTATACAGCAATGACAACAACGGTTGCCGGATTGGTGGTTGGTATTATTGCTTATATGGGCTATAACCACCTGGTGAACAGAACGGATAAGGTTGTCCATAAAATGGAGGCTAATGCCGTAGAATTTCTCGATTTACTGAACGAACCGGTTACTTAGTCCAGATGAAGTTAAAAGGAAGAAATAAAATAAATCCGGAATTCAGCATGTCGTCTATGACGGATATCGTATTTCTATTGCTCATTTTCTTCATGCTGACTGCGAATGCGCCAAATGCGCTTGATCTTCTTTTACCTAAGGCCAGGGGCAAATCTACCAATACACAGAATGTATCGGTTACGATCAATAAGAATCTGCAGTATTTTGTGAACAACGAGCAGATTAACGGAGAATACATTGAAATTGAATTAAAAAAAGCACTGGAGGGCAAAGAGAACCCGACAATTATCCTAAGGGCTGAAGAAACCGTGGCAATTAAAGAAGCAGTGAGTGTAATGGACATTGCCAATAGAAATAGCTACAAGGTTATCCTGGCAGTGCGACCCAATTAATGTCGCTTCTAGATACGAGACACAAGAAGAAATCTTTCACACTTACTACAATTTTGTTGAGTGTACTACTGATATTGATGTTCTATATCGGACTTAGCTACCTTGAACCTCCTATTGAAAGTGGGATTACTGTGAATTTCGGCGCCTTGGAATTTGGAATGGGTGAAGAACAGCCGAAAAAGAAGGTAAAATCTCAACCTGTCCAGAAACCTGAACCTGTTGAAGAAGTTGCCCCTGCTGATACAGCTGAACCGGAAAAGGATGAGGAAGAGACTTCAGAACCAGAGGAAAAGCCAAGTGAAAAATTGCTCACTCAGGAAAACGAAGAATCGATTCGAATAAAGCAACAACAGGAAGCTCAGAAGAGGGCAGAAGAAGCTGCTAAAAAAGCCAAAGCCGAGGCCGAACGCAGAGAGCGGGAAAGACGGGCAGCTGAAGAAAAAATACGCCTGGAACAGGAAGCTAAAAAACAAGAACTGGATGCCCTAATGGGCGGCATTAGCAAAACTGAAGGAGAAGTGGCCGGTGGAGAAGGGGATGATGATCTTGCCGGGGATAAAGGAAATCCGGACGGGGATCCATACGCAACAACTTACTATGGCAGCCCTGGAAACGGAACAGGTACCGGTGGATACGGATTAAGCGGCAGATCTCTTGTTGGCAAAGGAAAGGTTAAACAAAAATGCAATCAGGAGGGCAGAGTTGTAGTAAGGATCGTAGTGGATAACAATGGTAAGGTAATAAAAGCAACGCCTGGGGTGAAAGGGACTACGAACAACGATCCATGTCTATTAGATCCTGCCAGGGAGACAGCATTTTTACATCGTTGGAATGTGGACTCAAACGCACCGGATCAACAGGTAGGCTTTGTTGTCGTGAACTTTAAACTGGGGCAGTGACCTACGAACAAACCCTAGAGTGGATGTTTGGGCGTCTTCCTATGTACCAGCAAAGAGGTAAGGAGGCATATACTTCGAAACTAGATAACATTCACGCATTTTCGGCCTATCTCAAAGAGCCGCATAAAAAATTCAAAAGCATCCATGTTGGTGGTACTAACGGAAAAGGATCCAGCAGTCATATGCTGGCTTCCATTCTTCAGGAAGCGGGATATAAAGTTGGCCTCTACACTTCTCCTCATCTTAAGGATTTCAGGGAACGAATCAAGATCAATGGTGAAATGGCCACAAAGCAATACGTGGTCGATTTTGTTGAGCGACACCATGAGTTCATGGTATCACAAAAGCTTTCTTTTTTTGAAATGACCGTCGGGATGGCTTTTCAGTATTTTGCAGAAGAGGAGGTAGACATAGCCATTATAGAAGTTGGATTGGGCGGGCGATTAGATTCTACAAACATCATAAGTCCTGAAGTTTCATTGATTACTAATATAGGATGGGATCATACCGACCTTTTGGGAGATAGCCTCGAGAAGATTACCAGGGAAAAAGCAGGCATTATTAAAAAAAGTGTGCCGGTAGTAATTAGTGAATATCAACAAGGGCCTGCCCGGATATTCAAAGAGGTGGCAGAGCGAATGGGGAGTGAGATCTACTTTGGCGAAACTGAAATCTCGCAGGAGTATAAAACAAGTTTGCTGGGAAGCTATCAAAAAAAGAATATCAAGGGTGTTATTGCAGGCCTGAAAGTATTGTCGGGATTTCAGGTTTCAGAAGAACATGTAAAGCAGGGTTTGGTAAAAGTAGTGGAGAACACGGGTCTGCTGGGACGCTGGCAGGTCTTGCAGGAATCACCCAAGATAATTTGTGATACGGCTCATAATAAAGAAGGGATCGCGGTAGTATTGGAACAATTGCTTTCAGAGTCATATGAACAATTGCATATAGTGCTGGGTTTCGCTATGGAAAAGAACATTGATGCGATGTTACCTTTATTTCCAAAAGATGCTTTCTATTATGTGGCCCGACCTAATATTCGCAGGGGACTGGACGGCAAAGAACTGCTTTCAACTGCTCAGGCCCTGGATTTGGAAAGCAAGCTTTATAATTCAATCCCATTAGCATTTGAGGCCGCAAAACTTAATGCTGCCCACGACGACCTGATCTTTGTAGGGGGCAGTACATTTACGGTTGCAGAGGTGTTGTGAATGTAATTGTGATTATGGCCTCGGCCAAGATAGCCTGAATATACAATCAATTACATATGAGGTGAATGACTACTGTTCTCCATCATCCTGCGATATCTGCCAACCACCGCCAAGTGCCTGATAAAGTTGTACTGAAGAAGTCAATTGAAGTTGCAAGGTCTCTGAAGCTTTCAGCAGTGATGCAAATTGCGAACGCTGCAAATCCAATATTTCAAGATAGCTGGTTACTCCACTCTCATAACGTACCCACGAGAGCTCTAAGGCCGTGGAAGCTGCTTCTACCTGTCTGCTTCTCGCCTCAAACTCCTTCTTGTAAGTCTCAACAGCAATTCTTGCATCTTCAACTTCTTTGAGTGCATTGAGAAAGGTGTTTTTATATGTGAACAGCAGTTGTTCGGATCTTGCCTTTTCAATCTCCAATTGACGTTTGTTCTCTTTGCTATTAAAAATGGGTCCGAAGACCTGAGCGCCCAGATCATAAAACAGGGCTGTGGAACCAGCGAATATGGCACCCAGATCCGCATTTAAATTGAGACTTGGGTATTGCAGGGCCTCAGCGGCACCAACCCTGAATGTTTGTGCTTCAAGCCTGCGTTCCGAAGCCAAGACATCCGGGCGCCTATCCAATAATTCGGACGGAAGTCCTGTAGGTAATTCGAGTGGGAAAATCTGATCCTGCAAGGTCATTCCCCGTTCGATTTCCATCGGAGGCAGACCCAGCAATATGCTGATGGAATTTTCGGTCTGTACCCTAAGCCTCGTAAAAGTCTGGATTGTAGTCAGGGCCTCCTGAACCTGGATCTCACTTTGACGAAGATCAACCTCTGAGATTATCCCCGCATTGAAACGCGCTTCTACTATATCCAGATTATCCTGCCAGGTTTCAGCGGTTCGTTCCGCGATATACAATCGATTGTCCAGATCCCGGAGGAGAAGATAAGATTGAGCAATACTACTAACAATAATCAGTGTTAGACTGCGATAGGCTTCTTCTGTAGCAAGATATTCATTAAGTGCGGCATCGCTTAGATTTCTGAAACGACCCCAGAGATCTACCTGGTAGGAAATGGTGGTAAAAACATTGGCTGAGCTGGAAAATTCACTGCCCTCCACGGTAGAATTGTTTAGGCTGCCATCCCCGCCATAGTTTATTCTGGGAAAAAGGTTGGCCCTCACAACGCCTAGCTGTGCTTCGGCTTCGTTAATCCTGGCGAAGGCTGTTTTCAGATCGAGATTGTTCTCAATCCCTGTTTCAATTAATTGTAAAAGAACGTCATCTCCAAAAAGTTGCCACCAGGGCAAATTGGCTATGGAGTTACCTGCATCCACATCCGAACGGTAGGCCTGATACTGAAGATCTTCTGGCCTTTCATATACTTCACCCAGCTTGCAGTTAGAAAACAGCAGTAAGCAAAATGCAAATGTTACTCTAAATCTAAATTTTATCATCTGCTGATTCTAAATCGATGAACTAAACCAAATGTTACAACCACATAAATGACGGCCAACATGATCTGTATGATGCGTGACCATAATTTCGCACCTGCATCTAATGTTCCAATACTTGTGACCGAACAGATTATCAGTAAAAAAGTTGAAAAACCCATGGCAAATAGTTTTGAATACTTGTTCTCGCTAAAAGCCCTGGAGCCTAAAAAAAGCCCGGTGAGCAGCACAAGAATTAAAAGATATCCGAAAGCAGGAGCCACTGTTAAAAGCTCATAGACAAGCAACGATAGTAAGCCCCCGATCAGATTACCGAGGATCATCGCGATACCACCTTTGAAATCTTTAGTGAAAGCAGGCTGCATTGAAAGTAGTGCTATAAAGATCAACACCAACAAATAGCTGGACAATTCATAGTAGTAAAACAATAGATATACCGGCATAATTACCATGGTGTTGGTGATGGCATATTGAAATCTGACTTGCTCATCAGGTGTCTGGTCAACTTGCTTTTGTGCCACGACTTTTTGCGTACTGATTTTTTTTGGAATAATTGCAAAAATGAACCAGACAACAAGAATTGCAAGAACCATATTGATCATCAGGCTGCCCGCAATGATCTCTGCCAGTTCAATTGAAAGCAAAGCAACATTGGGAATAAGCAAAACAGCAATAATCAACCATACCTTGACCATTGGGGAGATATATCTGGAATTAGTATAGTATAGATGAAATAGTAGTAAAAAGGTGAGTAAGATATGTATCGTAGGTATTCGAAGGAATAGATAGCTAAAGAGCAGTCCTACAACACTTGCGATACTGATCGTAGCTATTGAAATAATTCCTTCTCGCAGTGAGGGCCTGTCCTTACCAGCGGTTAAAAAGTCCAACCCCAGGACGGGTAGCAAGAATGATAATTCCCATCCATAGCCCATTGCCAGGGCCACCATGAAGGTTGCGCCAAGGGCATATCGGAATATCATTCTTGATGACTCTTTCATCCTTGCCAAATTAGATTTGCTAACGAATATAGGATAACCAACCGTTGATCTTCAACCTCAACCACCCGAGTGAATTCAATAGGGGATGGTCACCAGTATATACCACTACATCTGCCTGTCCTCCCAATCTTGAGTATTTTAGAAAATCTTCATTTTCCACTGTAATGATTACCGGAAATCTTTGGGGATCTCGCAACCAGCTTTGTTTACTTTCCACACTGGGCAGATCATTCCTGTCGTTATAGCCGGACTTCACACCGTAGCCTATGCTTCTTACCCTTCCTTTAAAGATCTCTCCGGGAGCTATATCGAGTATAATATCCACGGCATTACCCGGTTTCATATTGGAGATATTATTCTCTTTAAGGTCTGCCTGAATCCAAATATCATTTGTGGTAACGAGCATGGCCAGTGATTGGCCTGGTTGGCTGTAATAGCCAAGATCTACGTTAAAACTTTCAATTACCCCTGGAGCTGGTGCATAGATGGTGCTAAATTCCCTGTTGAGGTGCGCTTGTTCCAGAGAAACAACGGAAGCCCTCAATTGGGGATTATCCGGACCTGATGTACCTAGTTGTTGTTGGGCTTTTTCCAAATCGGCCTCCGCGGAAGCAACCTGTTCAATGGCCTGTGATAAGTTGGTTTCAGCGGCATCCCGATCAGCCAGGGATAAGGCCCCGGGATTCTCCTGAAGCACATTCTCTACGCGATTGTAATTTCGTTGAGCACGATCCAGTTGTGCTTTTGCCATCCCAAGCCTTCCTGTAGCAGATTTGACTGTTGCGGTTCGAGCCCCTATTTGTTGAGCCGTATTGTCCAGTTTGGCTTCAGCATTTTTAATAGCGAGGTCAAATGGTCTGATATCCAGTTGAAACAGCGTGTCTCCCACCTTTACAGGAGTGTGAAGTTCAACATTGATTTCAGTAAGGTTGCCCGCTACTCTTGGGGCAATTGGTATGGCCAGCCCTTTGATCCTGGCCTGATCTGTATAAGGAGTATGTCTGTCCGATACGACATGAAAAACGAACAGAATAAAACTTAAAGTGAGGATCCCATAAGTGATCAGCTTTACCGGGTCTTTTGAAATTTTCCTAATGAATGAGATTTTGTCTTCAGAGCTGTGTTCCGAATTATTGTCATTTTCGATTTCAGATTCGGTCATTGACTTAAAAAATTGATCGGTGAAACAAGATATGAAGCTAATTGAATATTGCTTTTAAATATATCGATATTTTAATTACTGTTCATTTAGTTCAATTCAAATAATTTCCCTGGCTATTCTTTTGGGAACAAAAAAACTGCTGTATATTTGCACACCTTTTTGGGGCTCTTAGCTCAGCTGGTTCAGAGCACCTGCCTTACAAGCAGGGGGTCACTGGTTCGAATCCAGTAGGGCCCACATCAAACAGAAAATCCGCACGGTAACGTGCGGATTTTTTTATCCCCTGAGAAAAGCCAAGTTTACTTGAGCTTTTGTAAAGGGATAAAAAAAAGCAGGCTTTGACAAGCCTGCAGATTTTCTATTTGCAGAAGTTAGTTCAATGGATATTCAATCCA